>Ga0074195_1000099_pt1 | contig 206484 bp, 201 predicted proteins | sample EPASupsiteHSE623_FD_64525 | JGI IMG/M metagenome (GOLD analysis project Ga0074195, IMG submission 64525) | Bioremediated contaminated groundwater from EPA Superfund site, New Mexico - Sample HSE6-23 | ecosystem: Environmental > Aquatic > Deep subsurface > Groundwater > Contaminated ... | reverse complement strand
CCTTTTGACACCATTTTATCACTTAACTATATATTTATATATAGTTAAAAACGATTTTCTTTAAAAAATCATAGGGTATAAGTAAAAAAGTACCTCGAATTGAGATACTTTGTCTACAGACTGTAACGGAGCTTGTGGCTCCGTTTTTTTTATTGCGTTTCGTATATGCCCTAAGGATGATCTATGTGCTATTTATAAGCGCTGATCGAAGAAATATGGATGTTCTGGTGTCATGAAGAAAAATAGAACGACACCCATAAATAAACCACCTAAGTGTCCCATAACACTGATGTTAGGGATGACGAAAGTCAATATTAAGTTTAATGCCATCAATTGTTGAATCGATGATATGGCTTTTGGATGAAACCAATATTTCCGCAGAATAGTGAGCATAAAAAGTCCACCCATCACACCATATATAGCACCTGATGCTCCGACAGTATATCCAGTACTGAAGAAAGTGACGACGAGTGATGAAGCTAAACCTGCTGAAAGATAGAGCAACGCATATTTTCGTGGACCAATCAATTTTTCCATGTGTCCTCCTAAATAATAGAGGACGACCATATTCGATAAGAAGTGTAGGATGTTGGCATGGATAAACATAGCCGTGATGATACGGTAGTACTCGTGATTGACGAGAATCGATGATTGATGAATAGCACCCAGTGCAACCAAATCGATTTGGAAAAAGAGAGAAAACAGTAAGCTTGCGACAAGAAAAATGATGTTGATCATCAAAAGAATGGCATTGACAGGATGTCTTTTGATGTATTGTTTGATGAATGTGTTAAATGCCATGAATATCTCCTTGTTTGTATAAACGTGTAAAGATGTAGTGAATCATCCACATGATGGCTAAACTGTAAAATGCAATCGATAAGGGTACACGTTCAGAAAATGATGTGATGGGACGATCGGTGAAGGTGAAAAATTGGTAAAGTATACCGATTAAAACAAAACCAGATCCTGCCCATTCACGTGTCGTTGATACGATGAACAAGATAAGACCTAAAGCGAACGGTATCAATTGAAAAAGAAAATCGACCAATCGTTCAAAAAATGTACCTGATTGGTTAAATGCATCAAAGGCGAACAAAAAAAGGATGAGAAGTAAGAAGCACGAGATGATGCGTGGTAATAGAAAAAAGATTGTCAATAGTACTTTTTTCATGGGTTCACCTTCTTTATGTCTATTTTAACATGTTATGATACCAACGTATGCCACGATTTATCTGATTCAAGAAAAAAGACGGTATTACCGTCTAATGTTTTTCACGGACAAAAACGTCATTGTATTGACGATGAACTTTGATGAACGTTGTACATTTTGAAAGTTGCTTTAACGTTGGAGCACCGACATACGTACACGTTGAACGAACTCCACCTAAAATATCTTTTACCGTTGTTTCAACATGACCCTTAAAGGGGATTTTTACAGTGCGACCTTCAGAACTTCTGTAATCAGCAACTTCACCATGGTGCTTAATCATCGCGGTCGAAGAACTCATGCCATAAAACTCAACGAATTGTTTTTTAATAAAAATCGTTTCATTGGTCTTTTGATCACGTTGTAGTGTGTCATGATATTCGGTGATCACATCTCCACCACCTTCGATATGACCAGCAAACATGCCACCGAGCATGACAAAATCAGCACCTGCACCGAATGCCTTAGCGACATCACCTGGGCATGTGCAACCACCATCGCTGATGATGTGTGCACCTAAACCATGGGCAGCGTCTGCACACTCGATGATGGCTGACAATTGTGGATATCCTACACCTGTTTGGATACGTGTTGTACAGACAGAACCTGGACCAATACCCACTTTCACGATATCTGCACCACGTAAAATAAGCTCTTGGGTCATATCTGCTGTAACCACATTGCCTGCAATGATGACATGATTTGGATAAGCTTTTCTGACGGCTTCTACAAAATCTCCGAAGTGTTCAGAATAACCATTAGCAACATCAATACAAATGAATTGAATGTTTGGGTTGTTTTTCAACACTTGTTTTAAATTAGCAAAATCAGCTTTTGATGTTCCGGTTGAAACAGCAAAATGGTTGGGATTGAGAGTGGGTGCATATTGATTGATGGTTGCTTCATCATAACTTTTAACCAGACATGTAAAAAGACCATGCTTTTGAAGTTCTTGAGCCATCTCGATGGTACCAACACCATCCATATTCGAAGCCATGATGGGAATGCCTTTCCAGGTTTGCTTGCTATGCTTAAACATGTACTCACGATTGAGGTCGACATCGCGTCTAGACGCAAGCGTTGACCGTTTGGGACGGATTAAGACATCACTAAAATCGAGCTTCTCATCAAATTCGATACGCATAAGACACCTCTTTGTGCATTTATTTAACTACGTTAATATTATAAGGGATTAAACGCATAAGTGAAAGCCTGAAATGAAAATTCATCATAAAAAAATTTGACCTTCCTTTTTTTATCTTGAAATCAATCGAGATGTCTCTTTTTAAAGTGATTATGCTATAATGTTTTTGCTGACAAATAACGGGTAGTGGCTCAGCTTGGTAGAGCGCCTGGTTCGGGACCAGGAGGTCGCAGGTTCAAATCCTGTCTACCCGACCATGATGGATACAATCATCTGCACGATGGTTGTTTTTTTGTTATAATGAGGTTGAGGTGAGAAGATGCGTTGGTTGATCATGCCTGATAGCTTTAAGGGAACGTTCACAAGTGAAGATATAGGATTATCCATGGAACGTGTGATTAAGCGGTATGATCATGATGCCATGTGCACGCGCATCGTGATGGCTGATGGGGGTGAGGGTACACTGGATGCTTTTAAACATCATGTTGGTGGACATCACATCACACGTTATGTGACTGGACCTCATTTTCATCAAGTACAGTCCTCTTATCTCATCTCTGATGATCAACAAACAGCGATCATTGAAATGGCTCAAGCTGCTGGATATGAATTAGCATATCCCGATCTCAATCCCTATATGACCACGACCTATGGCGTGGGTGAATTGATGATAGATGCCATGCATCATGGGGTTAAACATATGATTATTGCTTGTGGAGGTAGTGCAACCAATGATGGTGGTGCAGGTATGTTGGCTGCATGTGGTATGCGATTTTTGGATGACAACAATGAAGCGTTTATCCCAACAGGCGGAACACTCTATCGAATACATGCTATCGATTCAAAGAAACTTGATCCGTTGTTAAACGATATCATTATGACCATATTAACAGATGTCGATAGTCCATTAACTGGACCCCATGGAGCATCCATGGTTTTTTCGATACAAAAGGGAGCAACCCTAGAGGATGCATATCGACTTGATCATAACATGATGCATTATGCATCGATGATGGAAAAAGTGATACACAAAACATACAAAAACGAACCAGGAACAGGTGCAGCTGGTGGACTAGCTTATGGACTAATCATGGGATTCAACGCAATCATCAAGCCAGGAATTGATGTCTTATGGGACATGCATGATCTCTCTTCAACCATCAAATCTTATGATGTCGTGATCACAGGTGAAGGGAAACTCGATCATCAAACAACTAAGGGAAAAGCGATCATGGGGATTTTACGCCACGTGAATAAACAAATACCTGTTGTGGCTATTTGCGGACAGATTGCTGGCGATATCACATCGCTTAAACAACAAGGATTGACTGAAGCAATAGCCATTTATCCTTCTCATGATGCATTTATTCAGAGAAAAAATGATCCAAAAGATGATTTTGAAACGGTTTTTGAAGCGTGGGTTAAACAAAAAATACGAGGTGTATAACATGAAAAAATGCTTATTAGTGATCGATTATCAACATGATTTTGTCGATGGTTCACTCGGTTTTCCAAAAGCAAAAGATTTATCACAAGGGATTGAAGAACGCATACAAGCTTACCATCATGATCATCAAGATGTTATTTTTACATATGATACCCATGATCAGCACTACTTAAATACGCAAGAAGGACGAAAATTACCAGTCATGCATTGTCAGAAGGGGAGCTACGGCCATCAGCTTTACACACCTGTTCATCAACTCAAAGAAAGTTGTGATAAGTCTTATGAAAAATGTAGTTTTGGATCACTTGATCTCGCGATTGATTTAAAAGATAAGAAATACGATGTCATTGAATTGGTTGGACTTGTGACTAACATGTGTGTAATATCCAATGCCATTTTAGCAAAAGCAGCATGTCCTGAAGCAGAAATCATCATCGATGAATCTTTATGTGCAAGCTTTGATGATGCTTTGCATCAAAAGGCAATTGATGTCATGCGGTCACTTCAAATGACGATTAAAGGTGATCAAAGATGAAGGCACTCGGTATGCTCGGTGGAATGAGTTATGAATCCACATTGATCTATTATCAATTGATTAATCAAGGCATCAATCAACGACTAAAAAAATCACATTCAGCTCAAATCTATATGTATTCCTTTGATTATGATGAACTTGAGAATGCTTTAGAACATCAAGATTGGGACTATATGGCTAAACGCTTGATTGAAGAAGGGTTAAAACTCAAATCGTCAGGGGCAAAAGGGTTGATGCTTTGTGCAAATACGACACATATTGTTGCTGATCGTATCAAAAAGGAAGTACAATTACCACTCATTCATATTGCAGATGAAACTGCAAAAGTCATTCAATCATTAGGTTTCACACGAGTCGGTTTGATCGGAACTCGTTATACGATGGAAAGTGATTTATACCCCTCACGTTTACGTCCTTTCGGTATCGATGTTGTCGTACCTACTTTAGAGGATCAAAACATGATTCATCATATCATCTATCGCGAATTGATTGTCGGTATCTATGATCAAAAGAGTCGTGATAAAATCGTATCAATGATTGAGAAGATGCATGTTCAAGGGATTATTTTAGGATGCACGGAACTACCTTTATTAATTCGGAAAGAAGATCTTTCAATTCATCGCTTAGATACCCTAGACATTCATGCCCGAGCGGCTGTAAACTTTATGCTTGATGGTGAAGACCATGATGTATGATGTGGTTATTATTGGTGGCGGACCATCTGGATTAATGGCAGCGAATGTTCTTGAGAACAACCATATCAACTACATCTTGCTTGAAAAAAATGATCAGCTTGCTAAAAAATTGTTGTTGACGGGTGGAAAACGTTGTAATGTTACCAATAATTTGTCGATCCACGATTTTATTGAATCTTTAAACATGAAACATCGTCGTTTTTTATACCACGCTCTTCAGCGTTTTGGACCCGAAGACATCATTCAATTTTTTAAGGAACGTGGTCTTGGATTGCTCCTTGAACAGGATTTAAAATACTTTCCGGAGACACAAAAAAGTCAAAGTGTTTTAGATGCACTTCTTCGTGATATAAAAAAAGAGCATCTTCATTACAATGAAGCTGTCCGCAAGTTGAACGATGATGGCACACATTTTACTGTGTCTACAGATCAAGGTATCTATCAAGCAAAACATGTCATTGTAGCAACAGGTTCTAAAGCATATCCGACCACAGGAAGTAATGGGGATGGCATAAAATTTGCTGAAGCACTTGGATTGAAGACGATCCCTTTTACACCTGCTGAAACACATGTCTACAGTGAACATGTCAAGAAGGAATTGCTCGATCTTCAAGGAACGACACTATCACATGCAGTTCTATACATTCAAGGTAGAAAACAAGCTTATCCTGGGGGTGTTCTTTTCACACATTTCGGACTGAGTGGACCGTCTGTTTTGCATGCATCAGAAGTGATTGCTGAAGAAATCGTTCATGGACCGGTGACAGTTCATTTTAATATCACTGATTTTCCACAAGATAGAGTGATCGAACGTTTTGAAGATGCTGTTCAAATGAATTTGCCAGTTTTGTCATTCTTAGAAGACATGATGACAAAAAGACTAGCTAAAAAAATCTTAGATCTTTTGGGTTTTGTAAATAAAAAGATCAATGAATATTCTAAAAAAGATCATCAAAGATTAATGGATTTCATCTTAAAGTTTCAGGTGAAGATTGATCGTGTCGAGGTGATCGAAAAAGCTTTTGTCAATGCAGGAGGTCTTTCTGTTGAAGAATTGGATCCGCAATCGATGATGGTTAAGTCTATGTCTGGATTATATTTTGTAGGTGAGACGACGGATCTACAAGGTCCCATTGGGGGATTTAATTTAACCATTGCCTTTTCTACCGGACATTTAGCAGGTCAATCCATTGTCAAACGTATTATCAACAAATGATGATTCATGAAAGATAAACACCTGCAAATATGTCTACGAATAAAGATACCAAAGTACTCATAGCGAGATCGATTAATGATTTTACGCACAATAATGAATGAAAAATTGCTATAATTTAAAGTAGAGACCATGAAATGAGGGGTAACATGATTCGTGCAATATTGTTTGGTGCAGGCAATCGAGGTTTAGGAACATATGGTATGTATGCACTTAAACATCCTGAAGAGATTAAGTTTATCGCAGTTGCAGATCCTGATCAAGAACGAAGAGAAGCATTCAGTAAGATGCATGAGATTGAAGAAGAATTTCAATTTGAAAATGCTCTTGATATTTTAAAATTGCCTAAATTTGCTGATGCGGTTTTTGTGTGCACACAAGACCGTCAACACACAGATCAAGTGATCAAAGCTTTAAGACTGGGTTATCATGTTTTCTTGGAAAAACCGATGGCAATTAAACCAAGCGATATTTTAAGAATACAAAAACAAGCCATTCTCTATAAACGAAAATTAGTTGTTGCCCATGTGTTAAGATATTCTCCATTTTTCAACACACTCAAACGAGTTCTTGATGAAAAACATGTTGGCGATATCATAACGATTGACCATATAGAGAATGTTGGTTATTATCATCAAGCACACAGTTATGTCAGAGGAAATTGGAAAAATAGTGATACAGCAAGTCCAATGATTCTTGCAAAATCGTGTCATGACATGGACATTTTGTCGTATCTTCTCGATCAAAAGCCGACGCACGTGTCATCCTTTGGTGAACTCTCCTATTTTAGAAAAGAGAGTATGGACGGAGTTCCAAACTATTGTATGGATGGATGTCCACATCAACAGACGTGTCTCTACTATGCACCTAAAGTCTACTTGAATGCAGCTGATTGGATGAAGTTTCCTGTCTCCAATGATCTATCCGATGAAGCTATCTTAGAAAAACTAAAAAAAGGTCCTTATGGACGTTGTGTCTATCGCTCGGATAATAATGTGGTTGATCATCAAACAGTGATGATACGTTTTGAGTCTGGTGTGACAGTAAACTTTATGATGACAGCTTTCACCAATGAGATAACAAGAACCCTTCATATCATGGGTACTCAAGGTGAAATTTGGGGAAATATGAATGACCCTATGATCAAGATTAAACCTTTTGGAAAAGAAGTTTTCTATGTGGATGTTGCTGTTCAAGATGGTGGTCACGGTGGCGGTGATAATGGCGTCATGAAGCGCTTTATAAACGCACTTAAATATGACTGGGACATGAGTCATGACTTAGAAATAGCCGTACAAGGTCACCTCTTAGCATTCGCTGCAGAACAATCTCGATTAACCCTGCAAACGATAGATTATCAAGCATTTAATGAGGATATTAGACATGGAACTAAGAAGCGCGAAAAATCAGGAGAATAAGCAAGTTCAAGATTTAGCAGTCAAGGTTTTTAAGCCTAACATGCGAGAGCAGTTTATTCGTCTTTTTCATGAACAGAACAATGAACGCATCATGATTGCAAAAGACCAAGATGAAGTGGTTGCTGCAGTTAATCATTATACAACAGAAATCATTTCAAATCGCGGACTCTTTCGTGTTTCATCCATCGGTGCTGTGTGTACCCTTGATGCATACAGAGGTCAAGGTATTTCAACGCGTTTATTAGCGTTAACTGAAGCAAAGATGCTTCAAGATCATGTTGATTTTTGCATCATCTCAGGAAGAAGAGGTATCTATCAACGGTTTGGTGCACGTGATGTTGGTGCAATTTATCGCTATCAGTATGTCCCAAAAGAAAAGACCATCGGTGAACTTAGACCCTATCAAGGTGAAGAGGATATCATGTATAAACTCTATCAAACTGAACCTATTCGATATATCCGAGACCGAGAGGAATTTCACGATTTATTGATCGCACAGACTTACCCTGATTCCTATCAAGATTATCCCATCTATATCATCTATCATGAAGGGATTCCACAAGCTTATGTGATTGCGATTGATCATCATGAAAAAAATGTGCTGCAGATCAAAGAATATGCAGGACATCGTTCTTCGATTGCTTCATGCTTATTAGAGCTTTGTCAAAAGCATCAAAAGAATCAAGTCGAAATCATGATTCCAAAGCATGATTCACTGCGTCATCACATGAGTGTTCGTGGTCAAAAGATGACCCAACAAGCCACACTCAAAATCATTGATAAACCATCATTTTTTGCGACATTGAATGCATATGCAAAAAAACATCATTTCAATATAGAATGGTTATATGAACAAGAAAATGTATTAATTTTAAACAATCAACGCTATACGTTGTCTGATTCGGATCTGTTAGCTTTAGTCTTTTCGGGACAAGTGAATCCATCATGGACAGCTGAAGAAAAGAAGCTCATTCGAAAAGTCGTACCAGTTGGACTTCCGTGGTCGCATAATTTGAATTATCAATAGTGGAATCTCGAAAAGTGAGTACTTCCAATCACAGAAACTGGAACTTTAGAAAGTTCTAGTTTTATTTTTCGACTTTATCGTTCTGATCGACTTAGTACATAAAAATGACAAATTTACTAGAAATTTTAATCATAGCATGAAAAATGGGTCACTTCAACGCATTTAAACTTTCACGAATTTTCATTTCTCGTCTATAATAGAAGTAACCCAACTTAGAGGAGTAATTATGAAAAAGACTGTCTATTACGTGATCATCTTCATGGTTTTAACGATGAGTTTCCTATACCAAGCTAGACCAATTGATCTTCAAGCGAGTGAAATTTCTGCACAGGCGGTCTATTTTGGTTCTCGCTTTTGTCAAGTCTGTCAAGCTCTAGAAGAAAACGATCTTGCTTTCGAACGTTTGGATGCACAAGATGTTGTTGTAACAAAATATATCCTTGAGGATGATCCCTCATACACCAAGCTTTTTCGAAATTATCAATTCACATATGATGTCCCACAGACCAGTGCATCGGTTCCTATTTTATTTGTTGGACAATCTTACTTTACGGGGCGTCAAGCGATCAATCAAGCGATTGATGATTTAACCATTCAAACCTTGGCACAAACAGAAGTCATGCCTGACATATTGAATGCTCCACCCAGCGATTTTTCACTCGTATACTTTATCTTATTGGGTTTTGTTGATGGGGTAAATCCGTGTGCGATTGCCATGCTGTTAATTTTTATATCCATGCTTGGATTTACCAAGAATAAGCGTGTCTTACTTCAAGTGAGTTTAACATTTATTCTAGCCATCTTTATCAGTTATTTTCTGTTTGGTACCCTGCTCTATCAATATTTGAATCGATTACAATTTCTAGCTTTTCTTGTTCGTGTCGTGCCTTGGGTGATTATTGGATTATCAGCTTTTCTATTTTTGCTCAATTTTTATGATTTTGTTGTCACCTTGCTTCAAAAATACAATCTGGTTAAAAATCAACTCCCATCCGGCATTCAAAAATTTAATCGTAGATTGATGCAAAAGTTTACAAAAACCATGGATGAAGGAAGCAAAATGATTTATGTGGTGACATTTGCGATTGGATTGATCATTTCATTTACGGAGTTTTTATGTACTGGACAAGCCTACTTAACAGCGATCTTGCATCTCATTCATTTTACAGATCATTTAGGACGTGGAATACTCTTACTACTTGTTTACAACTTGATTTTTGTCTTACCACTTATGATCATTACACTCGTTGCAATGAAAACACAATCGATCGTATCCATCTCAACATTCATGCGTGAAAAATTGCACTGGATCAAGTTATTCAATGCACTCGTTTTTCTAGCCATCTTGATCTATTATTTGATTTTTATGATTTAGGAGGTTCTATGAAAACAAAAATTGTTATTTTCAATCACGATGGCCATGTGCTTTATGAAGGTAAAGCATTGAATCTACCGATCTCGATGGATGCCATCCGTCAAAAATCGATTGACCTTTTTCGCGATGCCGATCCATGTATCATTCATCAATCATACGCCATTCAACAATTGATTCAACCCATCATCGATTATTTAAAAAAAGATCAGCGTTATCACATGCTAGATTTACCTATGGATTGTCAGTTTATTGATTTACCTGATATTCTCTCATGCTCAATCATGAAGAAGGGGTGAAAGCATGAAAACCTATTATCTTGATCACGCTGCAACAACACCATTGGATCATGACGTTTTAGAAAGTATGATGCCTTATCTAACCGATCAATTTGGCAATCCCTCCTCGATGCATCAGATGGGGGTTAGTGTCAAACGTGCCATCAATGAAGTGCGTGAATGTTTAGCTCACGCATTTGACACGCATACGCAAGGTGTTATTTTTACATCAGGTGGGACAGAAGCAACCAATTTAGCGATACGGGGTTACGCAAAAAAAAATCCTGACAAGAAAGTCATCATCACGTCTCCGATTGAACACCATGCGACCATACACACGCTGGATGCATTAAAAAAAGAGGGCTATATAATTCGTGAATGCAAGGTCGATAATGAGGGGTTGATTGACATTGGTCAATTGAAAACAAGTATCGATTCACATACACTTTTGGTGACCTTGATAGCAGCTAACAATGAAATCGGCACGATGCAACAGATTGCTTTAATTGGCCAACTTTGTCATGCTCAAGGTGTTTTATTCCATGTGGATGGTGTCCAATGGGTGGGTCATGAGCGTTTATCCATGATTCATGATCATGTGGATATGTTAAGCATATCAGCACATAAGTTTTATGGACCCAAAGGTATAGGTGCACTCATCCTTAGACCGGGATTGGAGATATCACCAATTCTTTATGGTGGGATGCAAGAAAAGGGTATGCGTTCGGGAACAGAAAATGTCGCAGGGATTATTGGACTTGGCAAAGCTTATGAAAACGTCATTTCAGAGATGGTTTTTCGAAAAGAGCATCTCAAACGTTTGACGAATCACTTGATTGCATCACTCGATCGGTATATACCATCCTGTGTGATCAATGGACCCAAGGATCCATCGAAACGTTTGCCTGGGTTAGTGAGTGTTTCGTTTCCATCGATTGCAAGCCATGAATTTGCTTATGCATGTGACCAAAAGGGTGTATTCGTTTCAACGGGTAGTGCATGTTTATCCAACCAAATTCATGAATCTCATGTGCTCAAAGCGATCGGTGTCATACCATCTTATGGAACACTAAGAATCTCAGTAGGAAAAGATACAACCTTTGATGATATCGTTGAGGTTGTGATGATCATAAAAACCATCTACGATGAACTCAAAGAGGACAATAAATAAAGCACAAACGTGCTTTTTTTTGAAAGTTCTTGTCAAAAGATAAAAAAAGAAGATGTTTGAACATATCGGTGATTGAATCCATCGAGTAACCTTGTCTTTTTAGGTATAATCATAAGTAGAGAAATAGAAAGAGTTGAAATGATGAAAAAATGGATGTATAGTGTGTTCATCTTGATGATTTTTTTCGTAGCTGCATGCCAAAAAGAGAATGATCCCCATCTGATCAATACCATTCATTTAACGTTTGATGAACAGACACTGGACGTATCAATCATCACGGAAGGTCTAGCCCTTCAATCCAAGGATATTGGCAATTATATTGAAGTCACTTTAAACATTGATGACCCTTATTATGCAGGGACATCCGTTTTAGTTTATATCAATGGCGTAGCATTGGATCGAACAAATGTCACTCTTAAAGACCAACACATCGTCTGCTTAATCCCCCATCCACGACCCGTTGATCCAAACGCTTACGTAGATGTCAACGTCACCTTTAACCCTAATGGTGGGATGTGGGGTAAAGATATGTTTGAAATATTGGAACCAACTCATCATTTAATCATCACGAGTTTTAACGATCTATCAGGTGTGACCTTTTCACTCTTTGATCAATCCCAAACGCAACTTCGCTGGTTCTATAAATTTTTCATCATTTATGATGATGATATGGATGCATATCAAGTGGTGGCATCTGATGCATCGACTGCATCCGTCTTATATCTTGATTTGCCTGATTACGATTTTATTATTGGTGCACATCTTCATACCGTGGATACTGAAGCCAGAGATATGATGATTGCATTGACGACTGAGGTGACGTATCCAATCTATGTTCGTTTTGATCAGGATCCTTTGACGTATACATCAGGTGATTTAGGAATTGATATATGGACACATGAGAAACTCACAGGGACATATCATAAAGTCTATCGCAACGCAGAAACACTTCCTGTTATCACAAAACGTGATTTCACTTTTCTAGGATGGAGTGATGGAACGACGATATATCATTCATTTCCACGCTATCAAGCCAAACAAAGCATTAAAGAAGTCACGTATACAGCTGTTTGGGGGCCAAAGAGTATGCAAGACCTCTTGAAATATCTTAATCCTTTTATCCCAAGTACAACCATCCACAATTTGACATTACCAACATCATACAGTGCTTTTAGTTTGACGTGGTCAAGTTCAGCACCTGATGTGATTTCTGCAGAAGGTCTATATCAAAAACCTTATCAAACGACCATTGTCACGTTGACAGCAACCGTTGTCTCTCCGGATATTCAAGATGTGATTTCCTTTGATGTCATTGTCGAAGGTTATAAATCACTTGATGGTCCCATCGCATCGTCTTATATTTACAGAAATTTCCATTTAGTTAACGATACATTTTTCCAATCTCTTGATATCATTAACGGTGCATTTATAACAGCTCAGTCAGATGGAACTTTGACAGGATCAGCATTTTTGAACAATATGACGACTTATATCATGCCAAAAGCACGTCTTTTTGGTAACTGGGTCATACCTTCGGTTGCACCTGAATCAGCATGGTCTACCATCGCCTCATCAAGTATCACCATGAATCGGTTTGCTGATAACATTGTCAGTTTAATCAATACCTATGGTTTTGATGGAATTGATATCGATTGGGAAACACCTACGACGTCTGAATCTACGCGCTACACAGAATTGATGCGTATTGTTTATCAAAAAGTTAAAGCGAACAACCCCAATCATCTTGTGACCACAGCGATCACAGGTGGTCAGTGGCAACCTGAAAAATACGATTTATTGCATTCTGCACCTTATATCGATTATATCAACATGATGACATATGGTATGGTTTCATCAGGTGCGCAATATCAAAATGCACTTTACCGCGCATCGACATATCACAATCCCACGTTTAATGTTGGAAAGACACTGACATCATGTTCCATTGATGAAAGCATTGATATATTCCACGATATTTATCAGATACCCTATCAAAAAATTATTGTTGGTGTCGCTTTTTACGGCATTCGTCAAACACGAACCAGTCTTTCCACATCATTTGTCAATGCGGGATCTGTTCATTATACCGATATTGTGAATACCTATGTTAATAACGCCAATTACATTCGTGCATACGATGAACGTGCAGGTGTCCCCTATTTAGTTCGAAATGATGGTCTCGAGTTTATTTCATACGATAACAGACGATCTATTCTAGAAAAAAGTGCTTATGTCATTCAAAACGGACTCGCTGGTATCATGTATTGGGAGAATGGATTGGATGCGACGGGGCAACTTTTAGACGCGATATATGAAGGTCTCAAATCATGAGAGAACCGATAAAAATGATGATTCACCCATGTTTTGAAGGTTGGACGGTAAGAGATGTTTTATTGAGTTATCATGTGGCAAAAAAATGGGTAAATCACACCTTACAGATCAAAAAAGTACAAATCAATGATGCTGTTGCAAAAGGGGATGAAATCGTTCATGTGGGTGATCAAATGACCATCGATTTTGGGGATCAATTACCCAAAAAGCCAAAGGCGTTTGCTTATCCGATTGAAATCATTGATGAAGATGATGATTTAATCATCGTGAACAAACCGATCCACTTGCTTGTGTATGATGATGGAAAAGAAGAAGATTCTTTAACAGGGCGTATCGGTTACTACATGCAACAAAAAAACTATGATTATCCAGTATTACCCGCTCATCGCATTGATGAAGAAACAAGTGGTATGGTTCTTTTTGCGAAACACCCCCTTGCCTTAAGTTATTTTTCTCATCTTTTTGAAATGAAATCCGTGCATAAAGTTTATCACGGATTGATCAATGGCCTTTTAGATAAGCAAAAAGGGACGATTAATCGCCCCATTGGTCGTGAGATGCACACCAATCTCATGTGCATTGATCCCAAAGGTGATGACGCCATCACCCATTATGAAGTCATCGATGTTAAAGAACGCATATCACGTTTACGCATCACCATCGACACCGGTCGAAAACATCAAATACGTGTTCATATGGCAAGTTTAGGATTTCCTATCATTGGGGATCGACCATATAAAGGAAAACCTGCGCCAAGACTGATGTTACACTTTCGTGAACTTGAACTTATTCATCCAACGACACGATTGATGAAAAAATGGGTTATACCAGAAACTTTTTAATCAAAAAGTTGGTGTAAAACATCATCCATTTGAAAAATGATGTTTTCAATTTCGATGAAAGGTAGATGATAGAGCATGCATTCCTGTTCTAAACGCTTACTTTCATCCACCAAATATCTGACCAAATGGTGATAATCTTCACCTTTCATCGATAGGAACCATGGATTTTCCATGTTGTGCGCATGTTCTAAGAGCTCATGCGCTTTTTTGATGGGATCAGCATGTGCATAGACGAGGTAAAGAACACGGATATCTTGTGGGAATTTTTCGAGCAAGCGATGAGAGAAAGATGTTAAAAAATGGACACCCTCCATCACATAATCTCGTTTGTTTTCGATCATCGTTTCAATCAAAGCTTCCAAATAGGGTTCTAAAAAACGAGCAACAGATGAATCCGATGCATCGATGTTGAGTCCCAATGAGGGATTAGCTTTATGGAGCATCATCATGATGTGATCGGTTTGAATAACAGGTATTCTCATCGTTTCAATCACTTTTTTGGTCACTAAAGATTTTCCGGATTTCGCAACACCTGTGAGTATATAGATCATAAAGACACCTCTCTCTTTTAGGATATCATAAAAATGATGGGTGGAGAGTTCGCTTTGAATAATGATGATGTTTAGGGTATAATAGTCATATCCATCACAAAGGAGATATCTATGAAATCATCCACATTTATTATGTTTAAACCCGATGCAGTAGAAAGACATCTCGTTGACATCATTCTCAACATCTTTAAAAATGAAGGTTTTGAAGTGATTCGCAGACAAGACGTTATCGTTTCAAAAGAATTGATTTTAAAACATTATGAAGAAGTGATTCAAAAAGTTAATCAAGCCTATTTTCCATTGGCCATCGAAAAGACATTTGTTGGCAAAAAAGTGGTTGCTATTGAACTTGCCAAAGAAAGTCTTGATGTTGTTGGGGAAGTGAGAGCACTTGTGGGTGCCACCGATCCCGCAAAAGCTGATCCTAAGAGCATTCGCGGTCGATTTAAAGATGATGAACTTTCAATGGCTATGGCGGAAAAAAGAACGCTTCGCAATTTGATTCATGCATCTGACTCCATCGATAATGCAAGACAAGAAATGGCATTATGGTTCGCAAAATAAAGACCTCAAGGTCTTTTTTTTATCGCACTTGATTGATCGATATGTTACAATAAAACTAATTACGAGGTCAATGATGGATCATCAAACATTAGCAACTATAAAAAAAGATATCAAACATTATGCCTACCACTCTTTTCATTACGTGGATTGGGATGAACTTTCATCCTATAAACTTATGTTTAAAAGTGAAGAGGGTCTTTATGTGCATGGTTTTCGTAAAGATCATCAGATGGATGAACTTCTTTGGGCAACAAACGATTGCAACCACTTGATTAAATATGCACTCACGTTTAAAAACACCCTGTTATCGTTTATTCCCAAACCATGGCAAGAACAATTAAAACAAGCTGGACTGATCGAATATGGCGTCATCCGTGACTATTGGCTTCATGACATTTCACGTTATAAAAATAAACCACAGTTTCAGTGTTTAAGCCTCTTGGATGCTCAAAACATTAGCGATGTCACCAAAGATTGTTTGATGGCATCGCGTGAATTTCACGGCGAATCAAAAGACGACGTAGAAGCATGGCTATCAGGCAAAGATTATCATCTTCAATCCATTCAAGCGAAAGACATCGCCATTATGGGATATCATGTCGATCAAGAGCTTGTAGGTGTCGTTTTTGTTGCTATCTATGGTCATCAATCTGAAAAAGGTCCTATTCTATGGCTTCGAGAAATCGCAGTTAAAAGAGCATTTCAGGGCAAAGGTATTGGACGAATGCTTTTAGAAAATGCTATAGCGTATGGTTATCATCATGGTGCAAAACGCAGTTTTTTAGCAGCCGATGATCTGAATCGTGGGGCCATACATCTTTATACATCCTTGGGGTACCAACCCCATCAGGAAGATGAGCAAATCGATTTTATTACACCATAAGAGAGAGGAACTTCGTCATGACGATTAAAGAACTCAAACAACAACTTGAAAAAGGACAAATCACCAGTGTTAAATTGGTCGAACAAGCCTTGAAAACACACGAGAAAACACTCGACAAAAATGCGATAGCTGTCATCAGCCCCTTTGCATTATTTCATGCGATGCGCTTAGATGAAGAACGAAGATCAGGGATTATCCGAGGTCCATTGCATGGTATTCCGATCGTGATCAAGGATAATATTTTATACCGTGATGGAACACCAACAACCGCTAATAGTTATGCGCTGCATGATTTTATACCACCGTTTGATGCAACCATCGTCAAACAGCTAATCGATGCTGGAGCTGTAATACTAGGTAAAGCCAATTTGTCAGAATGGGCATATTTCATGAGTTATGATGACATGCCATCCGGATTTGGATCCATGTATGGGCAAGTTAAGCACCCCTTTGATGAATCTATAGATCCTTATGGCTCATCTACGGGAAGTGCAGTCGCAGTTAAACTTGGTATAACTTCAGCATCCATTGGAACGGAAACAAATGGTTCATTGATGGCACCAGCTTATCAATGTCAGATTGTTTCATTCAAACCTACCTTTGGACGCGTCAGTCAACATGGCATCATTCCAATTTCTCCGACACAAGACACTGCAGGTCCCATGGCGAATACGGTGTATGATTGTGCGCTCATGATGAATGTCCTCGATCACCAAACATTCAATAAAAAGGATGACCCTACACTGGACTATGTTACAAACATAGAAGAGCCCTTAGGGGCTTTGAAAATTGGTTTTATCTTCATTAAAGGGCATGCCTATCTGGAAGATGAACTGAAGATCATCAATCGTGCTAAATCACGTTTAACCTCACTTGGTCACACAACCGTTGATATTGAGATTGAAAATGCACATCTCAACAACGATCCAACACTGCTCATCGAGTTTAAATATGCGCTCAATCAATTCTTTAAAGACGTCAATGGATCAACAAAGATGACATCCTTATCCGATGTCATTCAGTTTAATCTAAAAAATGAGCGCAGATGTTTAACTTTTGGTCAAAGCATTTTGATCGCATCTGAAGAAACCTCAGGTGATCTTAATGATGAAGATTACCTTGAAAAGAGAAAAGCACTTCTTGAAGAAGCATCATGGTTTGAAAAAACCATGGAAAAAGAAGGGCTCATTGCCTTGACGGCACCAGTTTGGTTAGGATTTGCACCTATTTATGGGAACCCTTCAATCTGTATTCCTGAAGGTGTTTTTCATGGAAAACCCAAAGCAATGGTCTTTGTTGGTAAGAAACATGATGATCATCAACTGTTACAATTAACATATCACTACGAAAATCAAATGAAGCGATGATTAACGATTAAATGAATATGAATATTTTCATTTGTCTTTCAATGAAAGGGGATAAATATTTATATTTAACTCTTGCAAATGTGTGTAAAAGTGAGTAAACTAAAGATAGTAATAAAAAATGGAAGCCCTATCATGCTTTCAAAAAAGTAGAGGAGAATTAGAATGAAAAAAGTATTAGTTGCTTTAGTTCTAGTTGTTTTTGCTGCCGTTTTATTCGCATGCGGTGCAGAACAATATGAAATTGCGATGATCACAGACTCTGGTGACATTGATGACCGTTCGTTCAACCAAGGTACTTGGGAAGGTATCGAAGAATATGCTGAAGCGAATGATAAGTCTATCAAGTATTACAAACCAACAGAAGTCAGCTTTGATGCATATGTTGCAGCCATTGATTTAGCCGTAGAAAATGGTGCAAAAGTTGTTGTTACACCTGGTTTCTTGTTTGAAAACAGTGTTCACAAAGCACAAACGACTTATCCAGATGTTAAGTTCATTTTAATCGATGGTGCGCCACACAACGTTACAAACTGGGATACGATGGCAACCTATGATGGTACAGCTCCTGATTTCACAATTGCTGATAATACACTATCCATTTTCTTCCAAGAAGAACAATCTGGATTCTTAGCAGGTTATGCAGCAGTTAAAGATGGTTTAACAAACCTCGGATTCATGGGTGGTATGGCTGTTCCCGCTGTCGTTCGTTTCGGTGCTGGTTTCGTTGCCGGTGCATATTATGCAGCGAAAGAAAACAACCTAACAACCTTCTCATTTGCAGCAAACCGTTATCTCTATTTGAATACATTTGCTCCTTCTGACAGTGCTAAAACAACTGCAGCAGCTTGGTTTGCAGGTGGTGTTCAAGCAATCCACGCAGCAGCTGGTGGTGCAGGTAACTCTGTCATGGCAGCCGCTCAAGAAACAACTGGTAAGTGGGTCATCGGTGTTGACGTTGACCAATCTAACCTCTCTGCACGTATCATTACGTCTGCAATGAAAGGCTTAGCAGTATCCGTTCAAGCAGCACTTGCTGATTATTATGCAGATGATTTCCAAGGTGGTCAAAGCATTACTCTTGGTGTTGCTGATGACGCAGTTGGTTTACCAACCGAAACAGCATCATGGCGTTTTGCGACTTTTACCACAGCACAATACAACACGATTCGTACAAAAGTTGGTAATGGCACGGTTGTAGTTCCCAAGAATGAAGCTGAATTTGTAACCTTTATGACTGGACTTGGATACACAGCAAGTACAGATTTACTGAATACAATTTGGCCAAAGACAACCTAATTGATTAAAAAACAGCGTTGATAGTCCAAGGGGAAAGCGAACAACTTTCCCCTTGTTTTTCAACAAAGGAGTGAGCATATGACATATAAAGTAGAAATGCGGCATATCACGAAAATATTCGGGACACTTTATGCCAATGATGATGTAACCTTGCAGGTTAAGCAGGGTGAAATTCATGCCTTATTAGGTGAAAATGGTGCAGGTAAATCGACATTGATGTCGGTTTTATTTGGTCTTTATCACCAAGAACAAGGTGATATCCTCATTGATGGAAGCCCTGTTGAAATCAAAAATCCAAATGATGCCAATCGCTTGGGTATTGGGATGGTGCATCAACACTTTAAACTGGTTGAATCGTTCACCGTATTGGATAACATTATTTTAGGTGCTGAAGATACTCAAAATGGTATTATCCAATATGAACAAGCAACAAAAAAGCTTCAACATTTAATCCAGACCTATAAATTACACGTCGATCTCCATGCATATATCAAGGACATCACGGTCGGTCAGCAACAACGCGTCGAAATTCTCAAGATGCTTTATCGAGATGCCGATATTCTAATCTTTGATGAACCAACAGCGGTTCTCACCCCTCAAGAAATCCATGAGTTGATGAATATCATGCGCGGTTTTGCTAAAGAAGGAAAAACCATCATGCTCATCACGCACAAATTGAATGAAATAAAAGCTGTTGCAGATGTATGCACAGTTCTTAGAAGAGGGAAAAAGATTGGTACAGTGAATGTTAAAGATACATCGATTGAGACACTTGCCGAGATGATGGTAGGTCGTGAAGTTTCATTCACAGTTGAAAAACCAGACATGGAACATGGAGAAGCTATTTTTGAAGTTGAACATCTCAATGTCAGTGGTCATGGAAGACATGCTGTTAAAGATGTCAGCTTTAAAGTACACCGTGGTGAAATTTTAGGGATTGCTGGGATTGATGGCAATGGACAGACAGAATTAATTCATGCTTTGACAGGACTCAAACCCATCATTTCAGGGAAAGCTACCCTCATGGGAAGCGATATTACCCATCTCCCCATCCGTCAAAAATATCAAAAGGGCATGTCACATATTCCAGAAGACCGCCAAAAACATGGTGTGGTTATGGATTTTGACTTGCAAAGCAATCTTATTTTACAAAATTATTATCAACCACAGTTTCAAAAACATGCTTTTCTCAAGTTTGATGTCATTCAAGATCACGCTGATGAATTGATCAATCGTTTTGATATTCGCAGTGAGCGTGGTCCAAAGACGATCGTACGTCAAATGAGTGGAGGTAATCAACAAAAGGCCATTTTAGGAAGAGAAATTAGCCGTGCACACGAATTACTGATTGCCGTACAACCGACGCGTGGCCTGGATGTTGGAGCGATTGAATATATCCATGCACAGCTTATTTCAGAACGTAATCAACAAAAAGCTGTGTTGTTAATCTCGCTAGAACTCGAAGAAATCATGAACTTATCTGATCGGATTTTGGTCATGTATGAAGGTGAAATCGTTGGTGAGCTTGATCCAAAGAAAACAACAGTCAATGAGTTAGGTCTTTATATGTCAGGAGCAAAGCGAGGTGGCGTCCATGAATGAGCATAAGAAGCAAGCAAAAGATGTCATCGTTAAGATTTTAAAAAAGCTAGGTCAAGCGATATTGCGAGCACTTGTTGTCATAAAACCAAGTTTGATCGCTATCGGATTAGGTCTTTTCATTGGATTGATCATCATGTTAATCTTTGATGCCGGTGACGCCTTTCCTGCATTAGGTACCCTCCTTATTGGTGGTTTCAATGGGGGTCTGCGCGGGATCGGTAATACGTTATACCAAGCAGCACCAATCATTTTAACGGGGTTAGCTGTCGCCTTTGCATTCCGCACAGGATTATTTAACATCGGTGCATCTGGACAGATGATGATGGGGGCTTATGTCGCCATTCACATCGGTGTACGTTATACTTTGCCGGGTACCGTACATTGGATTATTGCCTTCTTAGCGGGTATGCTCGCAGGAGCCATATGGGGTCTTATTCCTGGTCTACTCAAAGCACTATCCAACGTCAACGAAGTCGTATCATCGATCATGATGAACTATATTGCAGGTAATCTTTTGATTATTTTCATCATGAAATATGTATTTAACCCCACCTATTCGCGTTCACTCAATATTTTAAGAACAGCTGAACTACCTTTATTGACATCGGTATTTCCCAATTCAACAGCAAATATTGGGATATTTATTGCGATTATTGTGGTGATCATTGCCCACATCATTTTGCATAAAACAACATTAGGTTTTGGACTTCGTGCATCGGGTTTCTCGATGCCTGGATCAAAGTATGCTGGCATGAATACCAAAGCGAATATCATCACAGCGATGACCTTATCGGGATCATTTGCAGGCATGGCTGGAGCTATTGCTTTCTTGGTTGTTGGTAAAAATATCGGAACAGCGTTTGAAATATTTCCCCAAGGTTTTGATGGTATCTCAGTTGCACTCCTTGGCTTAGGTGAACCGATTGGTGCTCTATTTGCTGGTTTATTCTTAGCGAACATCCGTATGGGTGCATTTTACATGCAACGCTATAGTTTTGTGCCACAGATCATCGATATGATTATTGCAGTCATCATTTATGTGACAGCCATTTCAGCAGCATTACAAATGATTTTCAAACGTTATGGACAGCAATTTAAAGCATGGCGACTCAGTCGACATGAAAAGAAGGAGGGTAAATAAACATGGATATCCTCTATCTGTTGATTCAAAATGCATACATCAGTATGACCGTCTTACTTGTTGTTGCACTCGGTGGCTTACTTGCTGAGCGAAGTGGTGTCACCAACATCGCTTTGGAAGGTATTATGATTTTAGGAGCCTTCTTGGGTGTTTGGGCGATACATGGTTTGGAGATATATCCCTATTCGTTGATGACGATCGTTGTGATGATTGTTGTGGTTCTCATCTGGGTGATCTCCCTCGATGTATTGGTTAATTTTGGTTTATCGAAATTGGGATTTAAATGCGTTGGATTAAATAGACTTCACATGAAACAGCGTGAAAATCGGTTATATATCGCATTGAACATCTTCATCGTCCTCGTTTTTGCATCATTGATTATGTTATCGTTCTTCCTTTTTGGTATACCGAAACAAATCATTTTAATCATGGGTATCATGATAGGTGGGGCAGTTGGTGGAGTCTATGCGATGGTCCATGCGCATGCATCAATCTACATGAAAGCTGATCAGGTCATTTCTGCAACTGCATTAAACCTGTTTGCACCAGCATTTGCGATATTCACTGCACGCTTTATTCAACGTGGTCAACAAATTCCTTTTAGTTCGAGCTTTATGATTCCCAAAATTCCACTTTTAGGTGATATTCCGATCATCGGTGAACTTTTCTTTACGCGTGTTTTCATCAGTTTTTACATCGCGCTTGCCTTATTAGTCATCATATGGATTATCGTTTACAAATCCAAATTTGGGTTAAGACTTAGAGCGTGTGGTGAAAACCCACATGCAGCTGATTCACTCGGGATTAACATCTATAAACTGAGATTTAAAGCGGTTACTTTATCTGGTGTGTTTGCCGGTATGGGTGGTGTCATTTTCGTCATTTCAACGTCGACTGAGTTTAATGTCACCGTTGCAGGATTCGGATTCTTAGCGATTGCTGTTCTCATTTTTGGTAACTGGCGTCCTTCAGGTATCCTGATGGCAGCCATCTTCTTTGGCTTCACAAAAACATTGGCCGCCTCTTACACAGCGATACCATTCCTCGACAATTTAGGTTTGCAACGAGAATACTACGAATTGATCCCCTTTATTGCAACCCTCATTATCCTCGCGTTCTTCTCCAAGAACTCACAAGCACCTAAAGCTTTGGGTCAGATCTACGATCAAGGCAAACGGTAATCATCATGTTATTAAAAGCACCTGCGTTCAGGTGCTTTTTCATTCGGTAACAGATGATTGAACATGATATAATCATGATATGAGGTATGAAAAGATGATGAATGCAAAGCGTCTTTATGATCATTTTAAAACACAGTTTGATGCTGTTGGAATCATTAAGACTCAAGATTATCTTGATGAAGCAACAAAAATGAATCGTGAAGTTCCAAAAGAAACCTATCCCACCATGGTTGTTTTAGGGCTTGCCTATCCATTTCGTATGCTCAAGCATAGCCAAACGCATCTCGTCCCTTCATTCTACACGTTTGGTTCGGATTATCATCAGGTGCTCAAACATCGTATCGAAATTGTCATGCAGGCAATCCCTTATCCTTACCATATGGGTGTTGACAACCATCCGCATGATGAAAGACTCGCTGCTGTGTTAGGTGGTTTAGGCTTTTTTGGGAAAAACCAATTGATTATTCATCCTGATTTAGGATCTTATATGTTTTTAGGTCTTGTGTTCATCGATGTTCTTTTAGATGATACATTGAACTTAAAGATTGAAGATGACTGTGGAACCTGTCATAAGTGCATCGATGCCTGTCCTACTCAAGCCTTAGAAGAAGGTATGTATCATGTTGAAAAATGCATGAGTTACTTCAATCAAGCAAAAAAACATTTGACGGATGAAGAAGTAGTGGCCAATTATAGTTTGTTTGGTTGTGATATCTGTCAAATGGTCTGTCCTAAAAACATTAAGAAAGGTGCAATCGTCCACCCTGAGTTTGAACTATCGGGTAAAGAGATGGTATCCATCATGGATCTTTTTCAAGATTCAGAGAAAGCATTCAAGAAGAAATACGACCATATGGCTTATTTATGGAAAGGAAAAACAATACTCATGCGAAATGCAGTCATGTTGCTGTATCGTTTCAAAAACACACACTATAATGACATGATTGCTCGAGTTTTGAAAAACAATCAAACCCCATGGTTTGCACAAACAACAAAACGTTTATTGGAAAAACTAAAACAGATCCAAGCAGATGATACGCAACATTCATCATAAAAAAATGGTCAATCGACCATTTTTTTTGTATACACGATGTGATGAGGATGAATACCAAATAGTGCATAAAGTCCTGCACCAAGTCCAGTTAAATCAAAGATGACGAGAAAAATGTTGGTGACAATAAACCAAAAACCTGTCGGTTCTGTTTCGCCATGTGCAAAACCAGCGAGTTGTGGAATGACGACGATAGCAAAAAAACTGAGCGCTAGTATTCCAAGTAAAATGACCAGTCTTTTCATCTGAACATGATCTCTAAAGCATAGAAGACCCAGCAATAAAACACCGCCAAAAATGAGAAATGAAAATTCAGCTGGAAGTAAATAATCGAATAGAAACTGAGCTTGTTGGATGGAAAAAACAACTGAAATGACGATAAGAAATGCATACGGTAGTAAGATTAAACCCGTGCCTACAATCCATAATGTCTGCCTAACCCACATACGATTGAGCATATGATCATCTCCTTATACCTTTATCATACTCCAACACATCCATTTGTATCTCTTTTTTTATTTCAGCAAAAATAAAAAGACACAAAAGTGTCTTATAAATGAGACATGTCTTTGGATTTATGTCATGTCATCTGTTATAGAATGCGGTTTTTTCCTTGTCGTTTTGCTTCGTAGAGATTGATATCGGCTTGATTGATTAAATCATAGAGTGAAGCACCTTGGAGATGGTAAATACCTCCACTAAAGGTGAGGTGTATACCTTCCGTAAAAAGATGAGTAGAAACGATCTCACGCAAACGTTCAGCAATCACATGTGCTTCATCGCTTGATGTATCAGGGAAAACGATGAGAAATTCTTCGCCACCATATCTGCCGATGACATCGGTATCGCGTAGATGACTCTTAAGCAATGTTGAAAACTCTTTTAAAATGTGATCACCTATCAAATGACCATAGACGTCATTGATGTTTTTAAACCAGTCAATATCGAGCAGTAAAACGGATAAAAGGAGGGGTTGATCTTGATGGGTTGACAATTCACGTTTCAAATAATCAAGGATACCACGACGATTCAAAATATCTGTGAGTTCATCAGTAATCGACTTCTGATAGAGAATTTCATTCTCTTCATTTAATCTTTCTTCAGCTTGTTTCTTTTCCGAGATATCAAAAACAATACCAGAAAGAAATAAAGGTTTTCCTTGTTCATCACGCTTGACAATCGAACCACGGTCATAGTACCATCTATATACTCCATTTTTAGCCAAGATGCGATACTCAACTTCATAGACATGCGTGATTCCTTTGAGGTGGTTAAGCATGTTATTCATGACACGATCATAGTCGTCAGGATGCAATTTAGAGGTAAAAAACTGATAGGTTACAGGCTGTTCGATTTCATCCATCGTATACCCAATCGCTTCAACTTTAAGCGGATTAAACGTCACTGTATTGGTTGGAATATCCCAGTACCAATGACCTAAGTTGCCACTCCATCCAAATTGAAGACTCGTCTCTTTATTCTTTTCATCAATCAGGTGTTGATTGAGTCGTTCTAGCGCTTCTAAACGCATCATCAATGATTGTTTGGTTACTTTTGTGTTTGCCATCGTATGACCTCCCTATATTTATTTTAGCATAGAAGAGATGATGTTGAAGTCGGATTATCAACATGAAATGGTGGATATGAATGCGTGATGAACACCATGTAATAAAAAAGTATGAAGTTCAAAGTAATCAATCTTCAATTTCAATTTTGTCTATGTTATAATAAAAAAGATGCTGATTTATAAAAGGAGCTTATGATGAAAAAACAACGACATAACGTGATGCTGATTTCAAGTATCGTCATGATGCTTCTCATGGGAACCGTCTATTCATACAGTGTTTTTAGATCACATATTGAACATCGTTATAACATAGGAACCCTCTTAAGCGGGGTTCCCTATATGACTTCGCTTTTTTTCTATGCATGTTCGATGATGATCAGTGGACGTTTTTTAAAACCTAATCAATTAAGACGCATGGTATTGATGGGGACAATACTGATTGCGGGCGGATGGTTGCTATCGAGTATTGAATCATCATTTATCATCTTCATTATATCCTATGGCGTACTTTTAGGCACAGGGGTAGGGATGGTCTATGGTGTTCCGATATACATGGCACAAAAATTATATCCCACACGAAGTGGCACCATGGCAGGTATCATTTTGTTAGGTTTTGGTATGTCTCCTCTGATCACAGCACCTTTGGCAAATTATCTCATCACACAAACCGGTTTGAATGTAACATTCCTCATTTTTGGATTGATGACACTCATCATTCAACTCCCTCTTTCTTACGTCTTCATCTTAAAAGAATATCAAGATTTTAAACATGAACCTATAGAAAAAGATGAACATCTCAAGTTAAAACCGTTTAAGCGTATTTATGCCATGTTTGTGATCGCAACAACCATCGGTTTGATGATGATTGGATTATCGTATCAAATCGGTGTTGTGTATTATGCATTTGACGTGACAGAAGTGACGTTATCACTATCATTCTTTGCACTTCTTAATGGTATTGCTCGTCCCGTTTTCGGGAAAATCATGGACAAAAAAGGATTTCACTATGCGGTAAAAATCAGTTTAGGATTGATGGCTATAGCTGCACTCTTAGGATTGATTAACCAAGGTGAGCACCTCGTTTTATACATGATATCTTTGGGTTTATTTTGGTTTAATCTGGGGGCTTGGTTAGCTATTGTACCGGCAACCATAAAAGAATTTTATGGAGTCAAGCACTATTCAAAAAAGTATGGAGTGATGTTCACAGCTTATGGTGTGGGATCGATTTTAGGAACTCTCATATCTGGATCAATCATGGATGTTTTAAAATGGACAACCTATTTATATATTTTAACTTTAATCTTGATTGTGATTTCTTATGTCATCGCATGGAAAACAACGATTGTTCAACGAATGTAAAAAAATGGACCTCGAACGAGATCCATTTATTCTATAAGGACGATTTGATCACTTTCTTAGACATGGGGGGAACATCAAATGCTTGAGCATATGTTAATCGGGCTTCCTTACCTCTGACAATCATCAGTGCTTCATAGTATTCTTTGTATTTAAAAGACGTGCTATGTAAAGCAAACCAATGTGTTGAGATAGCTTCTTGCCAAAGACGATAGCCTTGCTCACTGACCTCAACAAAAACATACGGTTGAAAATCAGTCGGATCTTCCCAATTTTCAGCATAATAAGGTCCTGCAGCAAAATGAGGTGCATCTTGTCTTTTAAATCCAGGAAGTGCTGCATAAAACTGAGCATCTAAAACGATACGATGGGTTGCTTCATGGTCTTTGTGCATCGAGTTTTTCCAGTGCGTGATTAAGACATCGGGTTTATACTTTCTGATGAGATCAGCGATGATGAATTTCATCTCATCATTGACTTGAAGAGTGCCATCGTCGAAGGGTAAAACGATACTTACACCGTGTAAAAGTTCAGCGAATGCTTGTGCTTCTTGTTGTTTTTGGATGCGATAATCTTCTAAAGATTGATGTTTTGGATGACCCTTTTCACCACTTGTTAATGCGACAGTAATGATCTTGTGTCCTTCGAGCGACATCGATACGAGCACTCCACCCGCGGTGAGTTCCATATCCCCGATGTGAGCACCTATAGCCATGATGGTTTTAGACATGTTTGATTTCCTTTCTCATATTTGCCCAAGAACGAACAATGATGAAGTTTTCTCGTTCATAGATTTTTCTCGCTTGATTATTTTCACCTGTAAAAAGTGACATATAATGGGCCCCTAATATTGATAATTGTTTGCATAAAGCTGCAAAAAGTACTTTTCCAACACCTAATCCACGATAAGCTGAATGGACACCAATCCCTGCAAAGTATCCTCTTAGGCTTGGTTGGACACGAAGTGGACCGGTAAATCCGATGATTTTACCTTCATGAGAAGCGACTAAAACAGGTTTGTTGTCTTGAATGGCTTGAATGATTTCAGTTTGCCAATATGAATTCTTGAGATCATCGAAAAGTTCTTGAAATCCATGGTGCTTCTCTTGATCATATAAACAGATCTCGATATTGTTTTTGCTAAGTGATTGAATATATCCCTCAGTAGAATTGGAATAGGTATATCGTTCAATATTTCGATAATAACTGTTTTGTTTAGCAAACTCAATATATCCATTTTTCTTGAAGAATACGTATGCATCAGAATCGCAATCAACCCCAGGTGCATTGGGATGATCATGATTGTCTGTATGTGGGATGATCCACTCAAGTGTCATCGGATTAAAAAATAGAATATCAATCGTTGGGATGGATGGATACTCCTTATGAACTTCATGTTCAAGGTGATTCAATAAAAGAGTCCCATATCCTTGATGACGGGAAGAAGGTTCAACGAAGATCATGGTGAGATATGCTTTTGTTTTTGAAGGATCGATGACACCACTGATAAAACCTTTAGGTACACCTTGAATTTCAAAGACATAACTTATTAAAGGTGTCGTTTGATGTTGATCAAAAAACTTGGATGTGAACAACTCAATACTCATTGGTTTATAGATAAGTTCACCACTCGCGATGGATTGATGCCACATTTTGTAGAGAATGGGTATATCTTTAGTTTTTACGTTTCTCACTGCCATATAAGAAACCTCCCATGTTTCGTTCAATTTCATTATACTTAAGTTTAAGAAAAGAAAGCATGATTTTCATTATTCTGGTAAATTTTCTTGATTGATTGTTATTAAAACTCAATATTACATTTATTGAGTTAAACCATCTAATGAGAGAAGTGAACTGTTATAATTTTAAAGATATTTCAAGAAACTTATAAATTGATCGCTGAAAATAATTAAGGGTTTATAATTGTAAAATCATCCATGGATCGATTGATTATCAAACGCCTTATCAAGTGTATTAATCAAAGTAAGAATATTCTCACTTAATGTGTCCACTTATTGATAAAAACTCAGGTGCAGTTAAATACGCTAGAAATATTTGGAGTGATCTTTCGACTTATTTATCGAGTGGTTATATAGAGATCTCCAACAATATCGCTGAAAGAGCTGTAAAGCCGTTCGTGATCAACCGGAAGGTTGTTATGACATCGGAATCATATGATGGTGCTAGATATACAACGTTACTCTTTTCAATCATCAGAACAACCAGAATCAATGACATAAATGTTTCAAAGTACTTAGTATATGTAATGGACAACATTCAAACCAAGAAATAAGACGATAAATTACCTAATTCACCATTATTGGATAAGTCACTCAAAAATACATAAAATCCGCCATTTTCCACCATGTGAGATTTCAACTCCCCATGCAAAAAGACCACCTAGAGCTATCCTCTAAGTGGTTATCATTTTATGCAATGTGAATAATTGACGTTTACGGTTGATTTAAGGACATAAAACAAAAATGGCCTGTTCAGGCCTTAGGTGTGCGTTCAATTGTGATGAACACATGATACCCATAAAGATAGACTTTTGGGCGCAGATAACCCATGGGGTTATTATAATGCAATAGCTGGTGGAGATGAGGGGATTTGAACCCCTGTGCAAGACACTTTGTGCAGCACTTTCTACATGTTTAGTTCATTTATGAGTTCGTGTGATCTACGACATGAACAAATGCACATCACACTATCCTATAGGGTTCGTTTATTGCTCTAGGAACTGCAATAAGGATAACTTACTAGAGTTGGACCGCATCAGAACCGTAAGTAAATTCAGAGTTGGCTCGCACCTTTTCTTAGGCAGCGTATTGTAAAGAAGTGTTTCCGGTTATTAAACCTCGGCTTTTTTACATGAGCAACCATGACATGCTTATACTGGACGCCATGCCGTGACGAATCCAGAACATCCCCAGCGCATATATCTTACAACATCCCAAAGGGATTGTAAAGACTTATTTTCTATTTTCTTTGAAAATACGTTGTATAATATGACTAAAGGTTAGGTGATATAGATGCAAAAAATTGTCTGTGCAATTGTAGGTTATGGTATGTCTGGAAGATTGTTTCATCTTCCACCCCTCATTCATCATCCCAATTTTCATGTTAAATCAGTGATGACACGACATGAAAAAAATCAACATGATTTAAGAAATCAGTATCCAGAGATAGAAATTGCAACCGATTATCATACCCTGTTAGAGGATCCAGAAATCGAACTCATCATATTAGCCACCTCGAATGATGTTCATTATAGTTATACGAAAGAAGCATTACTTCATCATAAACATGTGGTATGTGAAAAACCATTTGTTGAAAGCTACTCAAAAGCTAAAGAATTATTTGATCTCGCTAAAAAACAACATCGCATTCTGCGTGTTTTTCATAACCGTCAATATGATGGAGATATTTTAACCATTCGAAAACTATTAAAAACAAAAGACTTTGGAAATATTGTCTCCTTCACCTCGCGGTTTGATCGTTATGAGCCTTCCATAAGCACTAATTGGCGCAACCAACTCGTCGATATGGCAGGTGTCTATTATGATTTAGCACCTCATTTAGTTCATCACGCCATTTCTTTATTTGGACTACCCAATTTAGTCATGAACACTCTTTTTGATGATCGTGAAGGGACAAAAGTCGATGATCATTTTGAAATGGTTCTTTACTATGAAACAATGACCTGTTTTTTAGGCGCACAAGTTTTAGAACGCGATCCTAAACCTCGATTTGAAATCGTAGGGACAAAGGCATCTTATGTGAAATATGGATTTGACCGACCAGATACGGTTTATGTACCACAAAACGATCTTTATCAATCCTCAGGATTAAGAAGTGAATTCATCACATCACCGGATAACCAACAATCGATACCCCTTTTAAAAGGCGAACATTATCGCTTTTATGATTTATTGGCACATCATATCGATGAAATGCCGGAAGAAGATCACGATGAATGGCTGTCGCTTGCTGTCATATTGGTGATGCAACTTGGACTCGTCTCTCATCAAACCAAGCAAATGGTTAAAGTTCCTCATAAAATTTAGACAACATGCATGACTAAAAGACTGAGATACATAGCATGTATGATATGCTAAAATAGACACACGACAAGGAGTATGAATGATGATCAAAGCAGTCATTTTCGACATGGATGGAACAGTACTCAATACACTGGATGACATATGGGTTGCTGTCAATCATGCACTGACCCAAAAACAATTGCCCCAAAAGACACGTGATGATGTACGACAAGCGGTCGGAAATGGTGCTTTTAAGTTGATTGAACGGATTGTACCACGCGCATACTCTCTTGAAGAAACCAAAGCGCTCTTTCACATCTATCAATCCTATTATGATGCGCACAGTAACGTTCATACAAAGCCTTATGAAGGCATTATCGCGCTGTTAAAACATTTAAAAGAGAAGAATATTTTAATTGGTGTAGTCTCTAATAAATTTGAACATCTTGTTCAGGGATTGAATCAAGATGTGTTTATGAATCTCTTTGATGTGGCAGTAGGTGAAGTTAAAGGTATCCCGATTAAACCTGCTCCCGATATGGTCTTTAAAGCTTTAGACATGTTAAACGTCAAACCCGAAGAAGCACTGTTTGTTGGTGATTCTGAAGTGGATATTGATACAGCATTTAATGCACGCCTTACATCGATTGGTGTCACATGGGGATTTCGTGATGAAGCTTTGTTAAGAGAACATAACGCAGACTACATCATCCATCATCCCAAAGAACTCTTAGTTGTCCTGGATAAGGAGATGAAAAAATGAGCATGATCAAACTTGAAAGTGTATCCAAGTTTTATAAATCTGCTGAAACTGTTTCGGTTGGTATGAAACGGATTAACCTTGAATTTAACTTAGGCGAATTCGTTGCTGTTACCGGTGAATCTGGATCAGGTAAATCGACTTTATTAAATGTCATCAGTGGACTCGATGGTTATGAAGAAGGAGAACTCTACATCAATGGTGAAGAGACCTCGCATTTTACGATCGCTGATTGGGAACGCTATCGTGGATCCAACATCGGATTCGTATTTCAAAACTATAATATTATCGATTCTTTTACCGTTTATCAAAACGTTTTACTTGCCCTTGAAGTACAAGGCTATCCTCGGAAACAACGTCGACAACGTGCCCTTGAACTCATCGAAAAAGTCGGCTTATTAAGCCATAAAAACCATAAAGCATCCAAATTATCAGGGGGACAGAAACAGCGCGCTGTCATCGCACGTGCCCTTGCTAAAGATTGTCCAATCATTGTTGCTGATGAACCGACAGGAAACTTAGATAGCACATCAGGTGCACAAGTTTTAAAGTTGTTGCATGACATCAGTCAGAACAAACTCGTCATTGTCGTCACCCATGATTTTGAACAGGTTGAAGATTATGCAACACGGAAAATCAAGATGCATGATGGTGAAGTAGTCGAAGATAAATATTTAAAGAAAGCTGAAATCATTGAAAAAGGTGTTCTTCCGGGACATCGTGGCATGTCTTTCTTTACACTGATGCGTTTTACACTGAGAAGTTTATTCGCTGCACCGAAACGTCTTATTTTCTTGGTACTCATGCAGACCATTGTGATGATGGCATTTACACTTGTCTTTACGTATCGTATCAGTCAACTTCGAGAAGCTGAGAACAGACAATCATCACGATTCCCCAATGTCACTGAAACACGGGTACTCGTTGAACGAAAAGATGGCAGTCCATTTACCACTGCCGATTTAACATATTTTGAGAATCTTAACACGGTTGAAATGGTTTATGAAAATGGACTAGCTTTTTATAATTCATCACCACTCTATCTTTTTACTATGGAAAATCATTACGGTACAGAATACTGGGCAAATGACCCTGTCAGTGGAACTGACACGGCAAAAATGCTCAAACCGCGTGATGTCCAAGGTGAAATGCCAACAGGTAAATATGAAATTGTCATTGGTCATGACTGGATAAGCTACGAAATTGGTGATGTCGTAAAAATTGGAACAAGTCGTTGGTACTCCAATCCAGCAGAAGATGATTTCATTGGGACATTCACGATTGTAGGTATCGATAAATCGAAACGAAACATTGTTTATTTTTCCGATGAATTTTTAAGTGATGAAGATGTTGATCGCTACACCATTGATACGATGAATCGCGATTATCTCATCCAATTGGCGAACTCAGGATTTAATGTTCGATGGAATTTAAACAATTACTGGCTACAATATAACGCATCGATTACCGGACGAAAGATTGTTTTGCCCGGAACAGATGCACCAACAGGTCCTCAAACGGTATCAATTTCTGGTTGGTTTTATGATCAGGTCACCTATCAAAGTGAAGAAATCACCTTAAATTTGAACAACGTCATCATCGAATATGATGATACACTTGACTGGAGTGCCTTTCTCTCTGAAGATCTATATGTTGAAATTAGGGATTATTTGTTAAGCACTTATGAATATACCTATAAGATTCAAAACAGACCTGTTGTATCGCTTTCTGTTTTGGGTCGTAATAATGGTGTAAAAACGGTTAATATGATCGATATTGAAAAATATCGCGCCATTTATCCTGCAAATATCCCCGATCAAGGTGCTGGTGCACTGGTCTTCATTTTAGGTTTATTCACAGGTATTCTACTCATTTTGATGGGTTTATTGTTGTACTCAATCGTTCATGCTGTATCAAAGAATATCATGAAGAGCAGAAAGAAAGACTTTGCAATATTCAGGTCTATTGGTACCAATCAGTCCACCCTTGCCAAATTGGTTGTCCTTGAACAGATGATGATTGCGCTTATCGCATCCATCATCATGCTTCTTGCACTTCAATTTTTAGGTCGCAACGTGCCATCCATTTATCGAAACATTCAATACATGGAAGTTGCAGATTATGCCATACTCATGACCATTTTCCTTCTTTTTGGAGCTTGGTTAGGATTACGCTTCAATAAGCGTATCTTTAAACAGACTGTGATTGAATCGATCGTCACAGCAAAGGAGGATTAAGTATGATAACCGTACGTGGCCTTCACAAGTATTTTTTTAGACACAAGAAAAATGAAATTCATGTCTTAAACGATATGACGATCTCTTTTCCTGATCGTGGATTGGTCGTCCTTTTAGGAGCTTCAGGGTCTGGTAAAACGACACTGCTTAATGTGATCGGTGGATTAGATTCGGTCCAACAGGGGACTATTCAATTTGATGAACAGATGATTGAGGGGTATAAATCATCCATATGGGATAAGATACGTAACGAATCCATCGGTTATATTTTCCAAAATTATAACTTATTACCTCACTTATCCGTTTATGACAACATTGCACTTGTATTGAAAATGGCAGGCATCACCAGTCAAGAAGATATTGATGCGCGTGTATCTTACATCTTAAAAGCGGTCAACATGTATCCCTTCAGAAAGAAAAAATCGACACAACTTTCTGGTGGTCAACAGCAACGTGTCGCCATTGCCCGTGCATTGGTGAAAAATCCACGGGTTATCATCGCCGATGAACCCACGGGTAATCTCGATTCTAAAAACACTTTGGAAATCATGAACATCATCAAAGAGATCAGCAAAGAAAAGTTGGTCGTTTTGGTAACCCATGAACGCGATTTGGCGCAGATCTATGGTGATCGCATCATTGAAATTAAAGATGGACAGGTCATCCATGATTATGAGAATGACCCCACGCATGAACATGCCATTTCTGATGACAATATTGTCTATTTAAAAGATATGATTGAACGACATGGTGCAGAAAGCGATGCCGTTAAAGTTCAATTCTTTCAAGATAGTGAGCAAAAGCTTGATCCGATTAACATCCGTTTGATCATTCGAAATCGCACGCTATATCTCGATGTAGATTCACCCATTGAAAAGGTAAAACTGATTGATCCAAGCTCGAATTTAATCATTAAAGATGAGCATTATGCCAAGAAAAACAAAGAGGAAATGTTAGAGACAACGTTTAGAACTGAACATCTTGAGAACAAACATGTCAAGCGAGAATATAAGACGATTGTATCACTCAAGCAAATTTTCATGCTCGCTTTACAAAAGATTTTGTATTCATCTCGAAAAGGTAAATTGATGTTATTTAGCTTTATCATCTCAGGCGCTGTGGTCGCTGTGGTGATTGCGATGGCTGCATCCGCACTCATACCTGATTTATCCTCGCGACGTTTTGAAGATAACTATGTGATCGTTTATGACCCCATGGATCGTCTCACCAATTTGAAAGAGATCACCTATCAAGAATTGACCACGATGATTGAGGGTCAAAGCCCAACATTTATCAACACGACAGGCCAATTGGCGATTGGTATCGTCGATCCTTTGGAAGATAATCGTGATTTAATCACCATCAATACAGGAAATGATTTGATCGATTTTGTTCAAGGACGCATCATCATTGGGCGTAAAGCGGTTGCTGATGATGAGTTTATGATCACAAGACCTTTAGCTGAGGCGGTTGTCAATGGTGTTGGTGCAGAGTATGGTATTTGGACATTTGAACATTTGATGTCAGAAAAATTCCAAATTGGTGGTATGACGGTGAAATTGACGGGTATCGTGGAAAGCGATATACGTGTCGCCTATACGTCACGCGCCTTAATGAATGCATATCACACGACATATCTTGATCCAACAGGAATGATTAAACTTTATGGGCGAATGATGTTAGGTAAAAAAGAAATCACCCATGGTGCAACACCAACGGGTAATCAAGTCGCTGTGTCGACCATCTTACTGTTTCATTTAACAGGCCAAACTGCCAATCAGGTGACATTCCCCATCACACCTGTAGGGTTTAATTATGAAATTGCTGGCGTATTCTTATCAACAGAGTATGAAGCGATTGCAGCGGATTCTACGGTTGAGCGTTTACGCTTTGCACGTCGAGAAACATACTATGTTTATACTCCTGATACAGCAGATTTGGTGAAAAAGCTTGATGAAGCATCGGTCACCCAAGTTTATGATGAAATCGATCAACTCAAGCTGAATTTTAGTCAAAATACGGTAGAACTAAGAATTACGATGTCAGTGGTTGCCCTTGTGGTCATCGGATTTGCACTCCTTGGATTCTATTTTGTCATGCATTCTTCGATGGTTTCACGAATCTATGAGATAGCAGTCTATCGTGCACTGGGCATGAAAAAGACAGAACTTATGATTTCCTTCTTAATTGAAGTATTGATCTTGTCAACCATCACATCATTGATTGGTTTTGCAGTATCCTCCTATGCACTTATATTGGCAAGTGATACATTGATTGGACTGTTCAGATTATTCTTGGTAACGCCACTCTCGATTTTTGTCGGTATTCTTGTGGTTTATGGAATCAACGTGATTGGTGGTATGTTACCGATCCTGTTGCTTTTAAGAAAAACACCTGCACAAATCCTATCACAATACGATATTTAATCATCACTCAACAAAAAAGGGAAACGCGAGTTTCCCTTTTCATTTTTATGCTTCGCCACCAATCATCAGGTTTTCAATGAATACACTGGGGCTTCCAATACCGGATAGTTGGAATTTCAAGTCAGAAGCAATGCCTTTGACCCGTTTCATCATATCAAAGAAATTTCCAGATACAACAATCATCTTCACAGCATGATCAAGTTTCCCATTGATGATTTTCAATCCGCTTGCTTGCAAACTGAAATCACCGGATACCGCTTTAACTCCAGCATGCAAACCGACAAGATCAGTGATGTATACACCATCTTGAATCGGTTGAATCATTTCATCAAAGGATTGTGAGGTAGATTCTAAGTAAAGATTGGTCGGGGAGATACCACCGTTGAATCCATTACCTGTGGGTTGTACTTTAAAGATCGCAGATGTCTTTAAATTGTGATTAAACCCTTTGAAGACTCCTGATTCAACGACAGCACGCTTTTGGCAAGCAACACCTTCATCATCAAATGGAATTTTGAAATGTGATTCGGGATGAAGCGGATCATCGATCAAATGAATGTTTTCACCAAATACTTGTTGTCCAACCTTATCTTTTAATGCCGTAAGATTGCGATAACTTGCTTCACCTGAGAAAATGGAAGTAAATGCACTTAAAAGATCAGCAAATTGTTCATTGGAGAAAACTACGGGGTAAGATCCTGTCGGAATGGAGCGTCCTCCAAGTTTGCTGATGCCTTGACGAATGGTTTCATCAGCCATCTTTTTAGCATCAAAGTCATGGAAATCTTTAACGAGTTTCACATCATATGCTGTCTTGATATCGTCATCTTGTTTAAAGACACCAATCGCATATGCATAGGCATACGTGTTACGTTTGAAAAGATGAAGGCCTTTTGAGTTCGTCAAGGTCGTCTGTGTATCCACTTCTTGATAGGATGCATTTTGAACTTGAGTGACTTTCTCATGAGCTAAGATGTAGGATTCGAGATCTTTAAGAAGTTGAATCTTTTGTGTGACAGGGATGCGTGAAAAATCAAAGCGTTCTTCCTTCACTTCAGGGTATGATGGAGATCCTTCAAAGATAATGGCGGGTTCCGTGACGGTTAGTGCTTGTGCGTTTTCAATCAATTTATTGAGTAAATGATCGACATTGGCATGAGCGTGGTTTTCAAAGCGTATCGTCGATAGTTTGCCTTGATAAATACCGCGCAGGGTGACTTGTTCAACATCACTTTGAACATGAGCATCAAGTTTACCTTGATAGACAGTCAGTGATAATGAACGGTTACGAACTGCAAAAACTTCCAAATCAGATAAACCTTTTTTCTTACCGAGAGCAATCCAATCTTGGTACATTATTTTTTACCTCCTGCGCCACCAACAGTCATCGATGAAACACGAATGGTGGGTTGTCCAACATCGACAGGAATCGATCCAGAGATTGATCCACACATACCTTGTCCGAGTTCTAGGTTGTCAGCTACACGATCAATCTTAAAGAGAACATCTTTACCATGACCGATGAGCATTGCACCTCGAACAGGGCGTGTTAATTGACCGTCTTCAATCATATAGCCTTCTTGAACTGCAAAGTTAAATTCACCAGTTGCTGGAACAACCGTACCACCACCCAATTTTTTCGCGAATAGACCATATTTGGTATCCTTGATGATGTCATCAAATTTATCTTTACCGGGAGCGATATAAGTCGTGTTCATACGAGAAGTTGGTGAAAATTTATACGATTGACGACGTGCACTTCCGGTAGGATCCATATTCATCTTGCGGGCATTTCTGTAATCAATCAAATAACCTTTGAGAATACCATGTTCAATCAACAAATTTTTCTGGGTTGGCTTTCCTTCATCATCAAAGGAAGCACTTCCCCATGCGCCATCAACGTAACCATCATCGTAAGCGGTGACGACATCGGATCCAATCTTTTCACCCAGTTTTCCTGCAAAAGGAGATAATCCCTTAGCGACTGCTGTTGCCTCCAGGGGATGGCCACATGCTTCATGGAAGATGACACCACCAAATCCATTGTGTAAAACAACAGGCATCACTTGAGGAACCATATCTTCAGCAGATAATAAGGTGATTGCACTGTGTGCAACTTCGGTTGCCAGTTTATCAAAGTCAAGAAGATCTAAGAACTCGAGACCCATCGCACGACCAGGTCCTTCATAGGCTTGCTGCATATTTCCTTTTTCCTGAGCAACAGCGCTTAGAAATACACGGGTGTGTGCTCGAAGGTCATCTTGATAGGTCCCTAAAGAGTTGACCACTAATACTTTTTGTTCTGTTTCAATGAGTTGGCACATCGCTTGAACAATGCGTGAATCATAAGATTTCATCAGGCGAGATAGATGTTGAAGCTTGCTCGCTTTTTCGGAAACAGGAACACTATCCATAGGTTTTACAATGGTGGATCTAATGGGTTGTGGTTTCTTAAAAGCTTTGACTTTAACAATCGATTCTGTTTGAAACGAAGCGCGTAAGTTTAAGATGAGCTGGTGTAGATTGTCAACAGAAACATGATTGGTGTAACCATACACTTCATCAATTCCTTTGATCAACCGCACACCTGCACCAAATGTATTACCTCGATCAATTTGGGTTACCTCGCCTGAGGTAATACGAATGACCGATGATTTGGTGTCTTCAAGAAAGATTTCAGCGAAATCTGCACCTGTTGCAAGACCCTCTTGGAGTAGAAATGATAAGTCTTTTTTGTAGAGCATATGTATCTCCTTTCAAAATCATGTAAAATGTATGCATTTTATGGTTTTATTATAGCGATAATTGAGATAGATGCCAATCATTAAGGGAAATTAAGGTAAAAAAACATGGCATATTTATAGCCATGTGGTGATGTCATCGATATCGAGTCTTAACGATGGATAGCCTGTTTCAGCTGCCTTACCAATCGAAAGGATGAAAACAGGTTTGTAACGTTGAGGATCAATACCTAAAACCTGAGCAATTTGATCGTGCTTAAATCCTCCGATGGGGCATGTGTCATAACCGTGTTCTTTAGCGACCAACATGAGCTGCATCGCAACCAAACCTGAATCGATAAGACCACCCTTTTCAATGCTATCTTCAGACAGCGATGGAATCATGTTTGCGATATTTCTGAGTTGTTTTTCACGCACATCTTCAGGCATTAACCCTTGTTCAACCGCTTTGTTAAAGATCTTTTCAGCATAATCGAATTTTTTAAGATCAGTAAAAATACAGATCATGGCTGATGAAGTATCGAGTTGTTGCATATTCCCGTATAAAACAGGTCTTAACTTATCTTTTCCTTCTTTAGACTCCACGATAATAAAACGCCAAGGTTGCATATTCATCGATGATGGTGCGCGAGTTGCTTCTTCGAGCATGATGTTCATTTCTTCTCGAGATATTTTGACATGTGTATCGTATTTTCTGATGGATCGACGTGTTGTCATGTGTGACATAGAATCACTCCTAACCAAAAAAATTATAGCATATTGGGGGAATATGTGAAATCAAAGTGCCTGGGTGTTTTATGCTATAATGTGGTTGAAAGGGTGAATAAACATGTCCACAAAAGTCATTTTGATTCGCCACGGAGAACCTCGTTACGATGAAGTTCAAATGCGTGGTTTTCTTGGTATGGGTTATGAATTAGGTAAGTTGACAGAACGCGGTGAGAAACAGGCAGAAATGCGTGCAAAAGATCCTTTATTACAGGGTGCGACACTCATTTTATCATCACCATATACGAGAGCTTTGCAGACAGCTGCTATTATTTCACGTATCACCCAGATTCCTTTAACCGTTGAAACGGATTTGCATGAATGGATGCCTGATACGACGTTTAAATTGGATTTTGATATCCCTCAAGCTTTTGAGGAATACGTGAAACATCATGGACTCCATTTTCCAAATCGTCAATATCCATGGGAAACATACCCTGATTTACAAAAACGAGTGTATCAAACGCTACAAAAATATACCCATCATCAAAAAATGATTGTGGTTTGTCATGGGGTGGTTATGTCAGCATTAACGAGGTTTGATGATATCATCGAACATTGTGGTGTTCGTGAAGCGGTGATTGAATGAACATCCAACTGCTTCAAACATGGTATCTTGAAAACCATCGAAAGTTACCCTTTCGAGAAACAAAAAACCCATATCACATTTGGGTGAGTGAAGTCATGCTTCAACAAACCCAAGTCGAAACCGTCATACCCTATTTCATTAAGTTCATCGCTATATATCCTACTGTATGTGATTTAGCGCACGCAGAAGAAGAGCATTTATTGATACTTGTTGAAGGACTCGGATATTATCGACGGTTTCGTCTCATGCATCAAGCAGCTAAAATAATCGATCAAACTTATCATGGACGATTTCCAAATACATACGACGAAATCAAAGCTTTACCTGGAATTGGTGAGTATACAGCAGGCGCGATTATGTCCATCGCATATAATAAGCCCTACAGCGCACTTGACGGGAATGTGATTCGTGTGATTTCTCGTTACATGGGTGATGATCGGGACATGAGACAACAAAAAAACAGGAATACATTGAATGACATCAATCAATCATGGATTGAAGATGCAACACCTGAAATTTATACACAAGCAATCATGGAACTTGGAGCAACCGTATGCAAACCAAAAAATCCCCGCTGTGGAATGTGTCCTATCCAAGAACATTGCGTTGCTTATCAGCAGAATCGACAGGATGAACTCCCCTTTTTATCAAAACTAAATGGGCCTACATCGCATCATTATGTCACGTTGATCATTGAGGATGATGATTACTATTATTTAAGAAAACGCGACGAAGAATTGCTAAAAGGTATGTATGAATATCCTCAATTCGATGTTGAAAGTATACACCATCTCGAGACTTTATTACAGGAACAAGGCGTTGAGTTAATCATCGAAGAACATTATCATCGTGAGAAGCATATTTTTAGTCATCAAGTATGGCATATGGAAATTCATCATGCACGCCTTCTTAAAGGAAAAAACCCACATTGGATAAGTATTAGCAAAAATCAAATCAATGAAGTCCCCATGGCAACAGCACATCGCAAAATCAACATAAAACGATAAAAAAAGCCCAGTCATGGGCTTTATCTTCGATAGGGGAGTGCAAATCCTACAACTGAAACGATTGGGATGGGAAGTAGAAATAAAAGCCAATCATAAGGATGCTGAATGATCAAAAACGATAATAAACTGATGGATAGTGTTAGACACCCCACAAAGAATAAGACGAGAATTTTACGTTTTGAGAGAATGGCAAAGATCAAGAAAACAATCATCGATGCAGGTAGTGCAGCGACAAAAGTAATCCATACAAATGAACGATCAGTCAAAACAAGGAATAAAACGACAAACGTAAAAATTGCAAGTAACCAAACAGATGAAACAATCAAAAACGAGAGTTTGATGAGGTAAGGTTTTTGTTCACGCTGTCTAGAAATCTTTTCAATATTTTCAGGCTCGTAGAAAATCAACTCATCGATGGATAAATGGAAAAGATTTGCAATCTCTGCAATCGTTTGAACATCAGGTAAAGCTTCAGCTCGTTCCCATTTAGACACAGCTTTGTCGCTATAATTTAATTGTTCAGCCAAGGCTTGCTGCGTCAACCCGTGTTGTTTACGTAGGCGTATTAAATTTTCAGTAAAATGCATTTTTTTGGATTCCATGGCCATATTATACCACTAATTATATAAAAACAAAGCGATTCTACTGATGGTAGAGTCTTTTTTTTAAAACTCTACTGATGTAAAATAACGAGTAGGATTCATTTATTTCTCGGTAGAGTTATAAATGACACATGTCATTTTATAATATAAGTGAAAACATTCACTATGAGGAGGAATGAAAGATGCAACAAAAAGTACATCCAGACTATGTTTTAATGACAGACTCTTGCAGCGACTTATCCCAACAACAAATCAATGAAATGGGGATTCATGTTCTACCACTTTCCGTCGAAATGGAAGGGAAAACATACTTTAATTATCCTGATGAACGCGATATTTCGTTTAAAGTATTTTATGAACGCTTAAGAGAAAAAGCAATTGCAAAGACATCAATGGTTGGTATCGGTCAATTTATGGAAGCGTTCGAACCCATACTACGAGAAGGAAAAGATGTTTTATACATTGGTTTTTCATCCGCATTATCAGGAACGTATAATTCAGCTCACTTGGCTGCAAAAGAATTGCAAACTGTATATCCAGATCGAAAGATTTTAACCATCGATTCCAAGGGAGCATCCATGGGTCTTGGTTTACTTGTTTACTATGCATATTTGGGAAAGAAAGATGGAAAATCGATTAATCAATTAACAGCGTATATTGAAAGCATCAAGTTAAAGATTACACATTTATTCACTGTCGATGATTTGGGTACATTAATGCGTGGTGGTCGTCTTTCAGTAACGTCTCATATTTTAGGTACCTTGCTCAAGGTCAAACCGATTTTACATGTGTCTAGTGAAGGAAAGCTTATACCCCTTCATAAAATACGAGGAAGAAAACATGCTCTAGCAGCAATGATTGAAATGACACAAGAATACATCGATTCATCATTTGAACAAACGATTTTCATCTCACACGGAGACTGCATTGAAGAAGCGATGTTTGTGGGTGAAGAGCTGAAGAAAAGATTAAAAATCAAAGACATCATCTATGGTTATGTTGGTCCAGTCATTGGTGCACACTCTGGTCCAGGAACGATAGCTATCTTTTTTCAAGGCTTTAAGCGATAACAAAAAGGCGTACCTTGCGGTGCGCCTTCATCATTTTATTGGAAAAATTCAAGAAATCCTTTGTTTTTCCGCAGAATAAGATAGATGGGTAATCCGATAACATAAAGCACAGCAAACTCACCTAACATCACCGATGGGATTGAAATATAGAGTGGAGCTAGAACGTAAGCATAGGTTAAAATGAGCCCGACAATTATACCGTTTGAGATGACTGGAAAGAGTAAGGCTAAGATAGGCCACTTCCTGAATTGCCACATCAGATAACCACCGATAAGCGTGGCTAAAGATCCCACAAAAATATCGATGACCAATGCACCACCAACCCAGTTGGCAATCAAGCATCCGATGGTTAAACCGACGATGCTTTTTTTGTCGAAAAAAACAAAAATCATCAAAATCTCAGCTAATCGAAATTGTACTAATCCAAAACTTGCAAAACTAAATACATACACCAATACGACGTAAACGGCAGCAATCATACTCTGCCGAATCAAATCATGCGTTGTCCATGTCTTCATTCAATAATCTCCCTGTTTTAATTGACTAAGCTGGTTTCCTAGGGTACAGCTTGTGAAATACTTCATCATTTTAGCAAAATTATGCTATAATTACAAGGTAAAGGATGAGAGAAATGAGTATAAAATTTGAAGTGCTTCACGTCTGTAAGCAAAGCGGAGCACGATTGGGACGATTGACGACACCACATGGAGTTTTTGAAACGCCTTTTTTTATGCCCGTGGGCACACAAGCAACTGTTAAAACACTAACACCTGAAGAAATACATGAGGTTTCTGAAGGTCTGATTTTAGGTAATACGTACCATTTGTGGCTTCAACCAGGTGCAGACATCGTTGAAGCACACGGTGGCATCCGAGGTTTTATGCAGTGGGATGGTGCGCTCTTAACGGATAGTGGTGGTTTCCAAGTTTTTTCATTGACCGATATACGTAAAATCACAGAAGAAGGTGTCCATTTTAAACATCACAAAAATGGTTCATCACTCTTCATGTCCCCAGAAGATTCCATCAAGATTCAACAACAGCTTGGGGCAGATATTATCATGAGTTTTGATGAGTGTCCACCTCCTTATGAATCGGATACATACATGAAACAATCGGTTGAACGGACCCTTCGTTGGGCGAAACGGGGTCAAGATACACTGTCAACAGATCAAGCATTATTCGGGATTGTACAGGGTGGATTGAACAAAGAATTGCGTGAATTTTGTGCAAAAAAATTAATGGATATGGATTTTCCAGGATACTCCATCGGTGGATTATCTGTGGGGGAAACCAAACATGAAATGTATGAGATGACCAAGTTTTTAAACCCTATTTTACCTTTTGATAAACCCCGTTATTTGATGGGGGTTGGTGCACCTGATGATCTCGTTGAAAACGTCATCAACGGTATCGATATGTTCGACTGTGTACTTCCAACACGTATCGCAAGACATGGCACAGCGCTCACAACACAGGGAAAGATTGTTATCAAAAATCAAACATATGAGCGTGATTTTCAACCACTTGATCCCGGTTTAGTGACACCAATCTCAAAATATACACGTTCCTATATTCGTCATCTTTTTAAAGGTGATGAGATCTTAGGTATGCGTATAGTGACATACCAAAATTTGGCTTATCTAAAGCATTTAATGCAAGAAATAAGACAGGCAATTCTTGAAGATCGACTTCTCGATTTCAAAGATGAAATGAAGAAGAAAACGAATTATTTCAAATCGAGATGATTGCCCTTTAATTTCATTAAAAACTAGTGTAAAATAGATGTAGTGCAACAAGGAGGGATACTATGGTATTTGGCGAATCAGACAATTTCAACCAAAAGCCGATCATCAAAGTTATTGGTGTGGGTGGCGGTGGTGGTAATGCGATCAATCGCATGATCGAAAACGACGTTAAAGGCGTCGAATTTGTCGCGATGAATACAGATGCCCAAGTCCTCAAGGTGTCCAAAGCAGAAACGCGTGTACAACTTGGGAAATATCTAACGCGCGGTTTGGGTGCTGGTGCAAAAAAAGAAGTCGGTAAAAAAGCGGCTGAAGAATCCATTGAAGAAATTGAAGAAGTGCTCCGCAACGCGGACATGGTTTTTATCACGGCTGGTATGGGTGGTGGAACCGGAACGGGTGCAGCACCGATTATTGCTAAAAAAGCGAAAGAAATGGGTTGCTTGACCATTGGGATTGTGACAAAGCCATTCTCCTTTGAAGGTCCTGCACGCATGCAAGCTGCTATCTACGGGCTAGAAGAATTAAAACCCCATGTGGATACATTAATTGTTATCCCTAACGAAAGACTCCTCGCCATTTCAGGTCCCACGACACAACTTTTGGATGCATTCCGTGAATCAGATAACGTTCTTCGTCAAGGTGTTCAGGGGATTGCAGAAATCATTGCTATTCCAGGATTGATTAACGTCGACTTTGCAGACGTTAGAACTGTGATGGAAAATAAGGGCACTGCACTGATGGGTATTGGAATTGCATCAGGCGAAAACCGTGCGATTGAGGCTGCACGAAAAGCCATACATTCCAAGTTACTTGAAGTGTCCATCGATGGCGCAACCGATGCAATTGTTAACATCACATCGGGAACGAACATTACACTTTTTGAAACTGAACAAGCTTTATCAGAAATTCGAAATGCAACCGATCGCGATTTAAACATCATTTATGGCACAACAGTTAATCAGGATTTAGATGATGAAATGATTGTAACTGTGATTGCTACAGGTTACGAACTTAAGGCTAAAGATTCTACCATTGAAAATTTAGCATCAGAAATCTTTAACAAGAATTCAGACGAACAGATGAAACTGACGCGTTCGGGTTTAAGAAATCAGAGTTATGAAGATGAAGAAGTTTCCAATCAACCCACTGAAGGTAAAAAACGGAACATTCCATCTTGGCTCATCAAAAAAGGTAAATTTTAAAAAGGCCTCGCGCCTTTTTTATTGGAAGGACGTTTATTATGTTAAAAGCAGGTATTGTTGGATTACCCAACGTGGGTAAATCAACCCTCTTCAACGCCATCACAAAAGCGGAAGCTTTGGCTGCCAATTATCCATTTGCAACCATCGATCCGAATGTGGGTATTGTTTATGTGCAAGACCCTCGTTTAGATGTGCTTGAAAAAATCTATAAACCAAAGCGTGTTGTCCCAACCGCTTATGAATTCATCGATATTGCAGGTCTTGTCCGTGGAGCATCCAAAGGAGAAGGATTAGGCAATCAATTTTTGTCACACATTCGTGAAGTGGATGCTATTTGTCAGGTTGTGCGCTGTTTTGATGATAACAACATCACACATGTCGAAGGATCTATTGACCCACTAAGAGATATTGAAACCGTTCAAATTGAACTCAGTTTAGCGGATCTTGAACAGCTTGATAAACGGATAACAAGACTTGAGAAAAAGGCGAAAGCTAAAGTCAAGGAAGCTCAAGAAGAATACGATATTCTCATCAAAATCAAAGGTGCTCTCGATCAAGGATTGAGTCCTAGAACACTATCATTCACTGATGAAGAACTCAAGATGGTAAAAAATTTCAGCCTTCTGACACTTAAGCCGATGATATATATCGCGAATGTTGCTGAAGAAGACCTTCATCATCCACTTGACAACCATCATTACCAAAGACTCCTTCGATTTGCTGAACAAGAGGGAACAGAAGTTGTTCTTATCTCTGCACAAGTTGAAATGGAAATCGCATCTTTAGAGCCTGAAGAACAACTCCATTTCTTAGAAGCATATGGTTTAAAAAAATCAGGACTGAACGAGGTCATTGAAAAGTCGTATAAACTTTTAGGTCTTAAGACGTATTTCACAGCTGGAGAACCCGAAGTGAGAGCATGGACTTACAAAGAAGGTATGAAAGCACCACAATGTGCAGGTATTATTCACTCGGATTTCGAACGTGGATTTATCAAAGCTGAAACCCTTGCCTTTGATGACTTGATCAAGTATGGAACGCCACAAGCCGCCAAAGAAAATGGAAGGGTTCGTCTTGAAGGAAAGGATTATGTCGTACAAGATGGCGACATCATGCTTTTTAGATTCAACGTATGATTACCGACAAAGCTAAAGTCATCTGTGCATCCAAATATTTTAATCCTGCACAGATCAGAAAACTTTATCAAAAAGGCGTTCACGATTTTGGAGAAAACCGTGTTCAAGACATGCTTAAAAAGATGGAAGAACTCCAAGACTTATCCATCACATGGCATTTCATCGGTCATCTTCAAACTAACAAGGTTAAAGATATGATCAATCGTATTGATGTACTTCATACGTTAGATCGACAATCACTGGCAGAGTTTATTCAAAAATATCGAAAAGAACCATTGCCCTGTTTCATTCAAGTGAATGCAACTGAGGAAGATCAAAAAAGTGGGATCTTGATCGATAATTTAGACCAATTTCTTTTAGAAATTAAAAAATATGATAAAATAAAGATAATCGGTTTAATGACCATGGGTAAAGACCAAGATGAAAAGAAAACAGAAGAAGCTTTCCATATCGTGGATCAGCTTGCAACATTCTACCATCTTCCCTATCGCTCAATGGGCATGACCGATGATTATGAACTCGCGATCAAACATCACACCACGCATCTACGCATTGGTAGGAAATTTCTTGAATTGATCGATTAGGAGGACCCATGGGACTGTTTTCTGTCAGCAAAAAAAAGAAAGAACGTGTGGTTGAAGAAAAGGTAGTACCGACATCAGAAAAGATCGTGTTTGAAAAACTCAGATCGGATGAAGATGGTTATCTGACACATTTAGCGGATCAACTGCTTGAAGGTCATCCATTGATCATCAATTTTGAGCCACTTGATATCGATCAAGCCAATAAAGCTATCGCTTTTTTCTCAGGTGTCGTTTACGCAGTTTCTGGTGAAATTGTTAATGTACAAGAAAAAGTCTTTATGTTTGCTGATAAACACGTCTATGACGATGGCACAGTGGAAGACTTCTTAAAAGAGATTGTTGAATAAGAATTGAATCTTGCGAAGAGAAGGACACGCAAACTTTTGAAGCATCAAGCGAATTGGGGATGGTGGAAGCCCGATAGCCTCTCAAGAGGGAGTATCACCTTTGAGCAATTTGATCAATGAAGGGCTGAGATTACTCAGAACTAAGGTGGTACCGCGGAATGTATGTTTCGTCCTTAGCAATAAGGGCGTTTTATTTTATCTTAAAGGAGTGGTTGACATGGATTACAAAGACACGTTGCTGATGCCTAAAACCGAGTTTCAGATGCGAGGTAATTTAGGCATGAGAGAACCCGAGTTTCAAGCAAAATGGAAAACAATGAAACTCTATGAAAAAGTATTACAAAAAAATAAAGATCAAGAACCCTTCATCTTACACGATGGACCTCCTTATGCCAATGGGGATATTCATATTGGTCATGCACTCAATAAAATCTTAAAAGATTTTGTTTTGCGCTATCAAACCATGAAGGGTCGCTATGTCCCCTACATTCCAGGTTGGGATACACATGGCCTTCCCATTGAAACAGCACTGACAAAAAAAGGTGTCAATCGCAAAGAATTATCACTTGTTGAATATCGTAAGTTGTGTCGTGCTTATGCAGAAGAACAGGTTGAACGTCAAAAAGTGCAATTTGAACGTTTAGGGATCTTAGGCGAATGGGACCATCCCTACATCACCTACACACATGATTTTGAAGCTGAACAGATTCGCATTTTTGCGAAGATGGTGAAAAGTGGATTGATCTACAAAGGACTTAAACCTGTCTATTGGTCACCATCCTCAGAATCTGCGCTCGCTGAAGCTGAAATTGAGTATCAAGACAAACAATCTATTTCCATCTACGTGAAGTTTCCTTCGATCGAAAAAGAAGGTTTACTCAAAGATGCATCCTTTGTCATTTGGACAACGACACCATGGACACTTCCTGCAAACCTCGCTATCTCCGTTCATCCACGCTTTAACTATGCAGTAATTGCTGTACAAGGTGAAAAATATGTGGTTGCTGAAACACTTTTATCTTCTTTAACATCTATCCTTAAATGGGATCATGTTGAACTGCTTGGACTCATTAAAGGTCAAGATTTAGAAAACAAGCACTATAGACATCCACTTTACAATCGTATATCACCTATTATTGTTGGTGAACATGTGACTGATACCGATGGAACAGGTTTAGTGCATACCGCACCAGGTCATGGTGAAGATGACTATCGTGTCGGTAAACTCTATGGTTTAGATATTTTATGCCCCGTTGATGATCGCGGATATATGATGGAACAGGCAGGTCCTTTTGCTGGCATGTATTATGAAGTGGCGAATGAAGAGATCGTCAAAGCCCTTGAAGATGCTCATGTTTTGCTGCGCAAAGAAAGATTTACTCACTCATACCCTCATGACTGGAGAACGAAAAAGCCTGTCATTTTCCGTGCAACACCGCAATGGTTCGCATCGATTGAGCAATTAAAAAATGAACTTTTAGATGAAGTTAAAAAGGTTGATTGGATTCCCGTTTGGGGTGAAGTCAGAATAACAAACATGATCAGTGGACGTGAAGATTGGTGTATTTCACGACAAAGAGCTTGGGGTGTTCCTATCCCTGTCTTTTACGCTGAAAATGGTGATGCAATCCTTGAACAAGAAGTCTTAGAACATGTCGCCAAACTTTTTTCTGAGCACGGTTCAGATATTTGGTATGATCGTGATGCTTCAGATCTTTTACCTAAAGGATATCGTCATCCGAGTTCACCCCATGGTCTTTTCAGAAAAGAAACGGATATCATGGATGTTTGGTTCGACTCAGGAACTTCACATTCTGTTTTGCAATCAAGAGGTCTACCCTATCCTGCTGATCTTTACTTAGAAGGTTCTGACCAATATCGTGGTTGGTTTAATTCCTCACTGATCACCGGGGTTGCAGCTTTCAAACAATCACCTTATAAAAAGGTGGTATCTCACGGATTTGTTTTAGATGGTCAAGGGCGCAAGATGAGCAAATCTTTAGGTAATACCGTCGATCCTTTGGTCGTGATGAAACAACAAGGTGCTGATATTTTAAGATTATGGGTAGCTACCGTGGATTATCAATCAGATGTTCGCATCTCCAATGACATGATGAATCAAATCGCTGAAGGCTACAGAAAAATCAGAAACACGTTTCGATTTATGTTGGGGAACTTAGATGGATTCGATCCCGAAAGAGATTATATCGGTTACTCGATGCGCGGTATGCTTAATCGCGTCATGACATTAAAATACGATGCATTGGTTAAAGAGGTCATCGATGCGTATGAAAACTATGCTTTTGATCGTGTTTATCGCAGTGTTGTGCCTTTCATGACCAATGATTTATCAGCGTTCTATTTGGATTACACAAAAGACATTTTATATATCGAAAAAGAAAATGATTTTGAGCGTAAAGCGGTTCAATCGACGCTCTATGATATGACACTTGGACTTCTCACCTTATTGACACCGATCATTCCCCATACGACTTCTGAAGCTTATCAGCTATTACCTTTTAGTCATGAAGAAGACGTTTATTTGGAAACTATGCCTTCAACGAGCGGAAGAACGGATGTTTCTCTCTTAACAGCGTTTGAAGTCTTTATGGACATGCGTGAACTCGTCTTGAAGAAGTTAGAAGAGGCTCGCGAACAAAAAGTTATCGGTAAATCGTTAGCTGCAGCCATTGATTTGACGGTCACCGAAGAGCAATATCAAGCGATCAATAAACTTTCCATGAAGATTCACCAAGTTTTGATTGTTTCGAAAGTAAACCTTAGCATTGGCAAAACGTGTGATGTCGTCGTTTCCCCTGCAGAAGGCGTGACATGTGACCGCTGCTGGAATGTGGTGGACCATGTCCATGAAAACGGTCTTTGTGATCGATGCCATAAGGTTATAGGAGGTCAAAGATGAATATTTTAGTTGTCAATGATGACGGTTATCAAGCTGAAGGTTTAGGTATTTTGGTGCGCGCATTATCGCCCTTTGGGAATATTTATGTTTCTGCTCCTAAAGAACATCAAAGTGCAAAGAGTCATGCGATCACGATTAAAAATCGGATTGAAACCTTCTTAACTGAACCACTCTTTGGTTCCACTGCAACACTTGTTGTCGATGGGACACCTGCAGATGCAACAAGGTTGGGTCTAAAAGTATTTAATGTCGACTTTGATTTGGTCGTCTCCGGTATCAATTACGGTCAAAACATTGCACGAGACATCTTGTATTCAGGTACGGTTGCTGCGGCGATGGAAGCTAAAGTATTGGGTGTTGATGCGATTGCAATTTCTGCACATCATACGAAGCTTCCCTATCTCTATGATGAGACCATTAAATTGATGGATGAAATTTTCGAGTCAAAGCTGTATGAAGGACCGGGAATCTTGAATATCAATTTTCCAAAAGAAACGTATGCAAGACCCAAGGGAGTCAAGATAACCAAGATGGGATTGCGCCTTCAGCATGCAGAATTTGTTAAAAGTGAACGCCCTGATGTCTATCACATCAAGAGTTCAATCATTCATTATCAGGAAGATGAGAACAGTGATGTTCAAGCTTTTGATGATGGTTATATTTCGATTACGCCGCTTTCTTTGGTTCGCACCGATGAAAAGTGGTATAAGGAAATCTTAAGCGAATAGCCTAATTTATGGTAAACTAAAAGCAAAGTGGGGTGACACGATGGCTTTATTTAATGTTCATTTTTTCAAAGAAAAGTCGCGTAAAATTGATTTAGAACAATTGATTGCCTTTTTTGAATCGATTGAAGGAATCCATGTTGAAATGGATGAAAAAAGTGTCCGTTTTCATTATGTACATCCGCGATTACAACACGAATCACTTTTTATCATCACACCTAAATCTCAGGTCCCTGACATCTATCGACTATCACCTAAGTTTCTGGACTTAAATTTTCATCTTGAGATGTCCATATTGACACCCGACTATATCGCAAAGCATCTTTTCGAATTGGTGAAAAAGGTTTGTGATCGCTTTGATTTTCACATCTACAATGAAATGTTTGAAGATGTTTTAGCGTTCAAGATGGAAGTCCTAGTTAAAGTATTTGATATGGTCAAACAAGCATATATCGCTAAAAATCCCCTCCTCTTATCCGATTACCATCTTGTTGCAAAGGATAAGTTGCACGCTATTTTTCGCTATTTAGATGATTTATCAGAGCTACAAAAATATTACCAAGAGTTGGAAACTTACGTACCGAAGTACCATTTTTTGGTTACTGAAAAGAAGGAATTAAAAACAGGTATCGAATGGAAGGAACATACACTCACGGTATTTCCACCACATTTAGATATGGTTTTTTACAGACTTGCGAATGAAATCAAAGTCATTCGCTATGATGAACTTTATCCACTGATTGAAAAATTCCTCATCGATGTTCCCGGATTTATTAAGGGAACGAAGGTGATGCCTAAAAAGCTTTCAAGCAAGGTTTATCGCATCATGAAAAAGACGAAATTTACCAAAGTGACTCACACATTCCAAAAAGAAACCGTCAAGAAGTTATTAGACTAGAAGGAGTTCGCCTTGCTCAAGAAGATTATCATTCAGGTTTTAGCTTTTTTCATCATTGCATTCGGTATTGTCGGCATCATCTTTTCACGATTAGGTGCTGCACCGATTGATGCATTTAATTATTTTGTTTATACAATTACACCCATTTCATTGGGGACGATGACCGTATTGACCGGTGTTTTTGTTGCCGTGATATGTTTTGTGATTGACCGAAAATGGCAAATGATTTTTTCCATCCTATTTCTGTTTACCGTGGGTTTCTTTGTGGATGCATGGAAATTTGTCTATGAACTTTTACCTCAAGGTTTTTATGATCCATACATCATCAGAATACCACTCGCACTGATCAGTTTACTCATCATCACCTTTGGTGTGGGTGTTACGATATCAACCGGTTTAACGATGGCTCCATTTGAACAATTGATGCTGATCATCGATCGCAAAGTTCACAACTTAGGGTTATCAAAGATGATGATTGAAGGTGTATTTTTAATTGTAGCTATCGCATTAGGTATTTATACGAAACAACTGTGGGACCAGGTTTTCATCATGACCATCGTCATTACCCTGATTAATGGTCCACTCAGTCACTTTTTTGCAAAACAAATCATGAAAAGAAAAGGAGAAATCATCCATGAACATTAACAAAATGATTGATCATACCAAACTTGGAGCCAATGTATCATTAGCTCAGATTGATCAGCTCATCGAAGAAGCGAAAACCTTTCGTTTCAAGAGTGTATGTGTGAATCCTATTTGGGTCAACTACGCGAAGCAAGGTCTTAAAGAAACAGACGTTTTGGTATGCACCGTGATCGGCTTTCCCCATGGATCACATCAAACAGACGTTAAACGTTTTGAAGCTGAAGTTGCCATCAAAGATGGTGCAGATGAGCTTGACATGGTCATCAATGTATCTGCACTCAAGCAAAAGAAAGATGAAGATGTCAAAAAAGACATTCAAGCTGTCGTTAAGGCAGGCGGGGGACGAACGGTCAAAGTTATTATTGAAACCTGCTATTTAACACCTGAAGAAATCGAAAGAGCATGCAAGATTGCTGTGGATGCTGGGGCGCATTTTGTCAAGACATCAACAGGCTTTGGACCTTCAGGAGCCAAAGTTGAAGATGTGATGCTGATGAAAAAGACGGTCAATGGGCGTGCTGAAGTTAAAGCGAGTGGTGGCGTAAGAACATATGATGATGCCCTCAAAATGATTGAAGCAGGAGCTACCCGTATCGGAACATCAAATGGCGTCGATATCGTCAACCAAAGGAGAGTAAATCATGATTCCAACACCTCATATTGATTGTCAAAACCCAGATTTAATCGCAAAAACAGTCTTAATGCCTGGAGATCCTCTCCGTGCGAAATACATCGCAGAGACATTTTTAACGCAAGTGGTTCAAATCAATCATGTCCGAAATATGTTTGGTTATACCGGCTATTTCGGTAAGAAAAAAGTGACCGTTATGGGTTCAGGCATGGGCATGCCTTCAATTGGAATTTATTCCTATGAGCTCTTTCAATTTTATGGTGTCGAAAAAATCATTCGGATTGGTTCTTGCGGCGCATATTCAAAAGACTTGAAGTTATATGATGTCATTTTGGTTAAAGAAGCTTACAGTGAATCAAGTTATGCGAAAACCATGGGGGTTTCTTCACGCAAGATTTTGCCAAGTTCACCCGTCTTGAATAAGCGCATCTTAAAAGCAAGCGAAAAATTAGGCATTCCAGTCCATGTGTCACGTATTCACTCATCCGATGTCTTTTATCGCATGAAGGCTGATGTGTATCAAGAAATCTACCAACAACATCAAACCGATGCTGTCGAAATGGAATCTTTCGCTTTATTTGCGAATGCAAAAGCATTAGGTAAAAAAGCTGCATGCTTGCTGACGGTTTCTGATTCCTTGGTGACTCATGAAGCAACCACTGCTCAAGAACGTCAAGAAGCTTTCACAAAAATGATGGAACTTGCACTTCATAGCATCTAATGATCACCTTACAACACGACTTTAAGACCATCCAAATTGCACTCTATTTGATCGATGTGGATGATCAAAAACATACAACACACCGCTATCTTTTGCCACGCTTGATGGCAGCATCCACGGATCATTATCCAACACGTCAACAGATGAATCAAGCGTTGGAAGATTTATACGGTGCATACTTCAAAGTACGAACGGAACGCATGGGGAATCTCTCAGTGATGTCGTTCGTTTTAACGCTTGTTGATCCTAAGATTGTTAAAGATCAACATCTCTTCCAACAAGCACTCTCTCTTTTTGATGATGTGCTTCATGGACATCGTTCGTTTTCTCAAGATGTTTTTGATGATGAGATAAGAATGCTTATCGAACACTGGAAGACATTAAAAGATAACAAGCGAGGTTACGCAAGTTATCGTTTTCAGTCAACTTTTTTTGAAGGTGATCTCTACGGTTATCCCATTTCAGGTGATCTTAAACACATTAAAGCTGTGAAGAAAGAAGATGTCTATTCGTATTATCAAACCTCCTTTCAACAACAGGCGCGTTATGTGGTCATCAATGGACATACTGACGGTTTAGACCTTGGGTTGGTCGAACGGATGATTGGACCATCCACCTCAATGACTCATCCGTTAATCACCACTTTTCGATCTTGGAAACCTAAAGAACCCATCATCGAGTATACCGATATGCAACAAGCCATCGTTAAAATAGGATATATTCTCCCCATCTACCGCTGTGATGCACTCTATGATGCGTGTGTCATCTTAGATACTGTGATCGGAGGCTATCCCGAGTCCAGACTTTTTAAAATCATCCGTGAAGAGCGTGGTTTATGTTATGATATCTCTTCCAACTATGATTACTATAAAGGTGTGTTGACGATCTCATCGGGTATCGATCTTGATCAGGTTGATCAAGCTTTGATTGACATCCAACACCTCATCAAACACGTGATTGAAGATGGCATCACCGATGATGAGCTTCTTCATGCTAAAGCATACTATATGCATCAAGTCAAATCATCGTTAGATCAACAATCCGTATTAACCAGACGAGCTTTTGTTCGTGATATGCTTCATTACGTGGAGTCTGTTGAAGAAAAACTGATCAAGATTGGAGCTATCACCAAAGAAGACGTTCATCGCGCAGCAAAACTTTTGACATGTGACACCATCTATGTCCTTCGAGGTCAAAAATCATGATTAAACGCCACTATCCATCGTTTCATGAAGAAGTTTTAATCTTGAAACTTAAAAATGGTATGCAAGTTCATATCCTTCCTAAAGAGGATCCTTACTATTCGACTTATGTCGAACTATCCATCCCTTATGGAGCGCTCGATTTAAACTATCAAGTCGGTGATCAAACGTTTGAGACACCTTATGGAACGGCGCATTTTTTAGAGCACAAAGTGTTTGCGATGCCAGATGGTGATGCATTTGCCATGTTTTCAAAAATGGGTGTTGATGCTAATGCGATGACATCGTATAACCAAACATCCTATCTCTTTATGGCAACCCATCATGTGACAGAAGCCTTAACTTATCTTCTCAAGATGATTGATACGCATTATGTCACCCACGATAATGTTGAAAGCGAAAAAAGTATCATTGCAGAAGAACTCAAGATGTATTTAGATGATCCGAATGTGGTCATGCATAATACGTTGATGGAACACCTTTATTTCAATCATCCCATTCGCTATGATATTGGTGGTACATTGGAATCCATTCAAAGGATCGACGATCAAATACTCAATCATGTCTATGATTCGTTTTATCAACCTTCAAACCGGTTGATCGTGATGGCTGGAAAAGTTGATGTCCAAGAGATGGTGTCCTTCTTTAAAACCTATGATCAAGAAAATCCAATTAAACATGTCAAACCGAAAACACGCTATCCAAAAGAACCTAAGCGCGTGCGCGTGAAATATCATGTGGAAAAAAAGCCAATCGGTATTTCAAAAATGATGATCGGGTTTAAATTAGACGTGAAACGATTAAATCCCAAAGAACAAATCAAGCGTGAAATGGCGATGGCAATGATGACACAACTGCTTCTTGGACCCTCCTCTTCGATGTTTGAGTCTTTGCTTAGAGAAGGGTTGATCAATCAGCAGTTTTCCATGTCAACCAACATTGAAAAAAATGCCGAAAGCATCACGTTATATGCAGAATCCAATCACATTTTTAAATTGAAGAAACGCCTTGTCGCCTTTTTGACGGGTGAAGGTGAACAAGCACTCACAGAAGATGCGTTTAACCGTTATAAAAAGGTTTTTTTAGGTCAATTCATTTATGCATTAAACAATGTGGAGCATAAAGCTTATCTGTACGGCAAATATTATCATCTTGGTAGTAATCTCTTTGAAGTGGTTGATCTTTTGCAAGAAGTCACCCTTTTGGATGCGATTGCGATCTACCGTGAATTAACACCTCAACGCTTATCGATCTTGATTTATAAGAAAGCCTAAATTTAGGCTTTTTTTTATAAATCACACCTCATATCGCATCATTTTAAATCATCGATTCATTTTCGATGGACTCAATAAAATGCAACGCGAAATCACGATGTTGGATTGATCGATGTCCATTTGAATGGTCATCATTCTTCCTTTATACTTAGAACAAAAAGGAGGACTTATGCTCAATCAAGTCATATTAATCGGACGTCTTGCTCAAGACCCCGAACTTAAAGTTTTAGATGATGGTCGGAAAGTGTGCTACATCAATCTTGCGGTCCAACGTGCATTTAAAAACATGGATGGTACCTATGATACCGATTTTTTCCGAATTACCGTTTGGGAAGGATTAGCATCAGCCATGGAATCCTATGCATCCAAAGGTGTCATGCTTGCCGTCAAGGCACGTCTACAGACGTGGAAATATGAAGTCACCGAAGATCGAAGACTCACCATGGTTGACATCATTGCCGAACGGATATCTTATCTCTCTCCCTCGCATAAGGGTGATATCAAATCCGATGAAGAAAGTTCTGAAAAATGAACTTTTTTTATTGACAAGCAATACTATGCATTGTATAATATTATCGAAATGCAAGTATAAGAGGTGACGTATGAGAGAACAGGTCAAAAAAGGGGTTCTTGAGATCTTCGTCCTTGCGATGTTGACGCAGGGTGATTCGTATGGATACAAGATAGTCAGTGATTTAACGACATACATCCCAATCAGTGAATCGACGCTCTATCCCATTCTAAGACGATTAGAAAAAACGGATGAACTTAAAACATACAATGTGCTCTTTCAAGGACGCAATCGAAAATATTACCAGATCACGCCAAAAGGACAACAGCATATTGATGAATTTTTGCACGAGTGGGAAGATATTCGAAAGATTTACCACATATTGAAGAAGTGAGGATCACATGATGAAAACATGGTTGAAAGAGTTAGAACGTGCCCTTCGTGCAAAGTTCTACGACGATGAAGTCAAAGATATTTTGAGTTACTATGAAGAGATCATCAATGATCGCTTATCATCGGGTGAAAAACTTGATGCTATCTTAAGCGGTTATGATGTGAAAAAAATCGTGAAAGATATGACACCGGAAGTGTTGATGAAACGAAAAAATACATCGATGCTTAGGGTTTCAAAGAGCACACGACAGCTGTTAATCGTGTTACTGGGGTCACCAATCTTATTACCGCTTGGTATCATCTACGTATCGATTTTAATCTTTGTGATGTCCATGATGATCACAGCGTTTGTCTTGGTGGTTTCAGGGCTTGTGGGATTTGCAGGGCTTCTAGTTGATATGCTCCAAACCTCATTAAGCTTACCCAATATTTTAGGTGTACTGGGTATGGGATTGATGACGTTTAGCATGTTGATTTTAATCGCACTATGGACGTATCAATTGATGGCATTATTTTGGCGAAAACTCATTGTTTGGTTTTCCAAACTGGCACATAGAAGAGGTGAAAAGGAATGAAAGTATTATCGAAAATTTTAGGAGTTTTAATTTTATTGGGTCTAGTCATGGCGGTTGCTGCCTTCTTTATGGGGTTAGACATTGCGGGTTTGCGGGGGTTCTTTAATGATGATGAAGCCTATGGTGAAATGTTGACTGAAACAACGTCTGAAACGGTTGATACCATCAATATCGATGTTGAAACGCGCCATATTATCGTTCATATGGTTGAAAGTGATGATATCAGTGTGACCTATTATGCACATGAATCTCGTGATACATGGACGTTTGGTGTTGAATCAGGTGTGTATACTATCAAGCAGAAAGAAAAAGTTGTTTTCTTTAATTTCATGAACTATAAGTATGTTTCACAAGAAGTTAGAAGCTTGCATCTTTATCTTCCACAGGACGTCATCTTTACTTTCGATTTGAGTACATCCGTGGGTGATATTCGTCTTCAATTTGATCAAGATACGATCACAGATGACTTGGCATTATCGTCTAATACAGGCAGTGTCTATGTAAAAAATGTCAGTGCACCTTCGATGAATCTAACCACAAATACGGGAAGTATTATCGTACAAAATGCAACAGTCCATGGTGCACTCGATGCACAAAGTAATACGGGAAGCATCTCTTTGACAGATCTCAGTGTATCTGCGCTGAATTTAGATAGTGATACAGGTAGTATTACGCTCACAAGAGTAGAAGCGACTTCACTCATCGCTTCAGTTGATACAGGTCGTGTGTCCATCACAGATTCTGAGTTTATCGATGATGTTGATATTTCGACATCGACAGGTGGCATTAACATCACCCATACGATCGCTTCATCCTTTGATTTATCGACATCAACTGGTGATGTCAGAATTACATCAACTGATACCAGCAATTATCGTTACGACTTGAGAACATCGACAGGAACCATCCGTATCAATGGAGACAATCAAGGCAATCGTCACAGCACATCGACAGGAGCAATTCTTGTTAAGATCTATGTGAGTACAGGCGATATCACGATCAGTACAACCCTATAAGGTTAACGAATTTTCACATAAAGGGCGGTCACAATTGGTGTCCGTCTTTTTTTATGCTAAAATGAAGAAAGGAGATGATAACTATGGCGATAAATTTTAAACATGAAGTCATGAAACGTAAGGATCAACTGGTCCTCGATTTACAACGCTTGATCCAAATAAACTCAGAATTGACAACGTTTGATCCAAAGCGAAAAGGTGCTCCTTTTGGTGAAGGGATTAAAGATGCGCTTGATTTTATGCTTCAGTTAGGTCAACGTGATGGTTTTTCAACAGTGAATCTCGATGGATATGCTGGACATATCGAAATGGGTCAACAAAAAGAGTTTGTTGGTATGATTGGCCATTTAGATGTTGTTCCTGCTGGGAATGATTGGACATATCCGCCTTATGGAGCTGAAATTCATGATGGTAAGATGTATGGTCGTGGGACAGAAGATGATAAAGGACCAACGATTGCAGCTTATTACGCGATGAAAATTTTACATGAACTCAATGTACCACTCACCAAGCGTGTCAAGTTAATATTAGGTAATGATGAAGAAACAGCGTGGCGTTGTGTCAGACATTATTTCAGTGTCTATCCTGAATCTCCGGTTTCTGGGTTCATTCCTGATGCTGATTTTCCTTTAATCTATGCGGAAAAAGGAATTTCTCGTATCTTTGTTGAAGGCAAAATAGACGCCAACGATGTCATCGATATCCACGGCGGGTTTAGAGATAATATGGTACCTGACTATGCATCAGCAACAATGAAAGCTTCAAAAGATTACGTGCAATCATTTCATGCTTATCTCAAAAAACATGGTTATGAAGGCATAGCTGAAAAGAAAAACGATACTGTATTCATCAAAGTTGTTGGTAAGAGTGCCCATGGTTCAACCCCACAGTTTGGCCAAAATGCGATTGACCGTTTAATGCATTTCCTCCTTGAAGAAAAATTAGGGGGACAGATGCTTAAGGCTTATGAACAACTACTTATCGATGATTATCTAGGAACCAAACTCGGTGTTGCGTATACCGATCAAGAAATGGGACCTCTCACCAACAATGTAGGCGTTCTTGTTGGAGAACATGGAACATATCAATTTCACTTGAACTTAAGATATCCTAATCATGTCTCCTTTGATAGTGTTGTCGATGCACTTAAAAAGGCATTCAAACCCTTTGATGCAACCGTCAAGGTTGACAAGCATCAAGCATTGTTGTATAAAGATCCCAACTCTGAGTTGGTGAAGACATTGATGAATGTCTATAAAAAACATACGAATGACCAGCACGCAAAACCCATCAATATTGGTGGTGGAACATTTGCACGCGCGATGCCTAACTCGGTTGCTTTTGGTCCACATTTCTTAGATAAACCAACTTATATTCATCAAAAGAATGAATTTATTGGTATTGAAGATTTGCTTTTAGCGACCGCGATTTATACCGAAGCTCTCTACGAACTCGCAAAATAAGAGGAGGTTCATATGAAACCTTATTTGGAATTGTGTCAACACGTCTTGGATCATGGTACGTTTAAAATGGATCGCACCAAGACAGGGACATACAGCATTTTCGGCTATCAGATGCGTTTTAATCTCGAGGAAGGGTTTCCTTTATTGACCACAAAAAAGGTTCATCTCAAGTCCATCATTCATGAATTATTATGGTTTATCAAAGGAGATACCAACATCAAATACTTGGTGGACCATGATGTTCGCATTTGGAATGAATGGCCTTATGAAGCCTTTAAAAAGTCATCCGATTATCAAGGTGAAACGATGGATGACTTCGTTTTAAAGATTAAGACTGACAATGACTTTGCCAAAAAGCATGGTGATCTTGGTCCTGTCTATGGTGCTCAATGGCGTAACTTCAATGGCGTCGATCAACTTCAATTCATTTTGGATGAAATCACACATAATCCTCAATCACGCCGGATGATTTTAAGTGCATGGAATCCTGCTGAAATCAAACATATGGCACTACCTCCTTGCCACACATTGATTCAATTTTATGTGGCTGATGGCAAATTATCCTTACAACTTTATCAGCGCAGTGCAGACATCTTTTTAGGTGTCCCATTCAATATTGCAAGTTATGCTTTACTGCTGTTGATGGTGGCACACGTGACGCATCTCAAACCGGGTGAATTTGTGCACACTTTAGGTGATGCTCACATCTATCAAAACCATCTTGAACAGGTGAAATTGCAGCTAACAAGAGAACCACGAAAGCGTCCCATCATGGTCATCAATCATCAAGTTCAATCTCTGTTTGATTTTAAATTTGAAGATTTTGAACTCAAAGATTACAACCCACATCCTGCAATCAAAGGGCAGGTGGCCGTATGATTTCACTCATTTGGGCTATGGATGAAAATTGGTTAATCGGTAAAGATAATGTGCTGCCTTGGCATTATCCAAAAGATCTTGCTTATTTCAAAGCACATACAAAAGATCAAGCTGTTCTCATGGGAGATATGACGTATCAATCGTTAAAGAGCTATTATAAAACGAAACCTCTCCCATTTGGTCAGATCTTTGTCGCAAATCTCGTCGATACCTTCTATCCAGATGCTCTATTAGTCAAAGACTTACATCATTTTCTATCCACCTATCAAGGTAACCTGTTTGTGATCGGTGGAAAAACCATTTATCAGCTCGCATTACCTTATGCAGATCGCTTATATATCACCTACGTCCTCAAGACACATGAGGGTAATGTGTATTTTCCCCCCTTCGATCTATCACTGTTCAACCTGATTGAAAAAACGATAGAAGAAGGACTCATCTTTGCGGTTTATGAAAGGAAATCATCATGATCTCGCTACTTTATCTCATCTTTTGGGGCCTCTACGTTTACGTGATGAGCGTCTATGTTGCATCGAGTTATTGGATCATACTATGGTTCATCACCGGTGCCTTGGTCAGTTTTATTGCCACAGTGCTCTTCATCATACTTCACTTTCCCTATATGAAATGGACCAAAGTGACCAATCGCTATAAATATTATGTCACGCGCAGCACGAGTCATTGGCTTGTTGTCTTCTTTATGCGTCTAAAGATCGACATCAAAGGAAAAGAAAACATTCCTAAAGATGGACTTCTTTGCGTTTTTGCCAATCACAAATCGTATGCGGATCCTTTCATTGTGTTTGAATTCATGAATCGTCCAACGACCTTTACACCCAAAATGAGTGTCTATAAAGCACCGCTCATCGGTTTATGGTTGAAGTATCTTGGTGCATTTCCGATTGATCGTTCCAGTGATCGAAACACAGCAAGAGCGATGGTTGATGCGATTAAAGTGATCAAAGATGGAATGGTCATGACCATTTTCCCCGAAGGCGGCATTAAAGATCGTAACGATGAAAAAATGGTTGCGATGCGTGCAGGGGCTTACCGGGTTGCCATGAAGGCTGGGTCGAACCTACTTCCTGTGAGCATACAAGGAACAACACAGATTAAGTATCGCGCCCCATGGCGTATCACAAAGATTAACGTCGTCATTCATCCTGTTGTGCCTTATGATGAGATAAAAGAAAAAACGACCGCTGAGGTCGCTGATCTGATGTTTCATAAAATCAATAATCATTTAGTTCAAGAGACGAAGGCTGACTAAGCCTTTTTTTCTTTCAAGACCGTAATTTTGTCTTTCGTGATTTCAAAATGAATGACATCGGCATGCTTGATTAAGTCTGCAAAGGTGTAGCGATCAGGATGTGCACAGATCATCAAAGCCTTGATGACATGAGAATGAGCAACCATTAAAATCGATTGATCGGGATATTCATCATAGAGTGAAAATGCAGCTTTTTTGATGCGTTCAATCAACATGACATCGGTCTCGTAAGTTTCATGCTGATAATTTTTACTTCTGACTAAAGGCATTGCAGTTTCAACTGGTGTGCCATCTAAATGGTGGAAATCTCTTTCAACGAACCGATCATTTAAAACGATGGGATGATGATAATCCAGTTCTTTAGCGATGATCTTTGCGGTTTCATAAGCACGAGATAGGGGAGATGCCATGATCACATCGTAATGCTCTTGTTTTTGTTTAAGTGCTTCACCAAGGGCTTTTGCTTGTGCTTTTCCCATATCATTTAAGGGGATATCGATGCGTCCTTGCACGAGTCCTGCAGCGTTGTAGTAAGTTTGTCCATGGCGGACGATGGATAAAATCATGACAATACCTCATTTCACGTTTGTTATTATAACATGTTTCATCGATATTCTTATCATTTATGATAAAATAGTTTCAAGGAGACGTGATCGTATGCATGTTGTCGATTTAATAACAAAAAAGCGAGATGGACATGAATTAACACAACAAGAAATTCATGAACTCATTCAGCAATATACCAAAGGAAAAATCCCTGATTACCAAATGAGTGCTTTTTTAATGGCAACCTATTTTCAAAAGATGAATGACCAAGAAGCAACCTATTTAGCACTGGCAATGCGCGATTCAGGTGATGTGATTGATCTGAGTGCAATTTCTGGTGTGAAAGTTGATAAACATTCAACTGGAGGTGTGGGGGATAAAGTGACCCTTATTTTAGGACCATTACTCGCATCCTTGGGCGTAAAATTTGCTAAAATGAGCGGTCGTGGTCTTGGGCATACCGGTGGGACCATCGATAAATTAGAAAGTATTCCTGGCTATCAGGTTGAACGCGATATCAATGATTTTATTAAACAAGTGAATGATATTGGTATTGCTATCGTGGGTCAAAGCGGTGATGTTGCCCCCGCAGATAAAAAATTATACGCACTTCGCGATGTGACAGCTACCGTTGATGTTATTCCACTCATCGCATCAAGCATTATGTCAAAAAAACTGGCGAGTGGTGCTGATGCGATTGTCTTAGATGTTAAAGTTGGACATGGTGCCTTCATGAAAACTGAAGAAGAGGCGATTCAACTTGCAGAACTTATGGTTTCAATCGGTCGCTTAGCTGGTAAGAAGATGACAGCGATATTGACCGGGATGGATGAGCCACTAGGGCATAAGATTGGAAATGGTCTTGAAGTCTATGAAGCCATCGAAACATTAAACGGACATGGACCCCAAGATTTGATTGATGTCACGGTTGAAATTGGTGCTCATCTCTTACGCGATGCTCACATTGAACAAGATTTCGATCGAGCAAAAGCTCGATTACATGAAGCGCTTAAGAACGGTCAAGCTTACAGCAAATTTGTTGAACTTGTGATCGCTCAGGGTGGTGATGCGAGCATTCTTGAACATCCTGAACGCTTGATCAGCCAAAAAACAATCAGTGTCAAAGCAGAAAAAGCAGGATATATCACAGACATTAATGCTCTTGATATCGGTAAAGCAGCGATGCGCCTTGGTGCGGGTCGAGAAACAAAAGAAGATGCGGTGCTCTTTGATGTTGGACTAGATCTTCATAAAAAAATTGGCGATGCAGTCAAAAAAGGCGACAAACTCGCAACACTCTATGTTGCAGAACGCGGTATTGATGAAGCGATCGCATTGACTCAAAAAGCGATTGTTATCGGATTTGAAAAAAGAAGCATTCCATTGATTAGAAAGACGATTAAATAGGGGGGAAGACATGCACATACCGGACTATGAGCATTCGATTTTAAACGTGACAGCATCGATCTTAAAGCACTACAATGCACCAACAGCTTACAAGACGTTGCCGATCATAGAAGAAGCTCTTGTGGATAAACATCACGTTGTCCTTGTTCTTTTAGACGGTATGGGTGTAAATATTCTATATAAGCATCTTTTTAAGGATGCTTTTTTGTTAAAACATCTCAAAGATGTCATCTCATCAGTTTTCCCACCCACCACGGTAGCAGCAACCACGACTGTCTTATCAGGGTTACCTCCCTATGTATCAGGTCACTTGGGATGGGTTCAATACTTTCCAAAGGAAGATGCGATGATTTCACTTTTTCCTAACCAAGATTTTTATGACAACAAAAGGCAATTTGACTTCAATTTTAAAGATAAATATTTAAAATATACATCCATCTACGAACAGATAAAACGAGGGTCATCACAGGTTTCACTTAACGAACTTTTTCCAAACTTTCGTGAGGATGGGTACCAAAGTTTTAAAGACCAGGTTGATAAGGTGATTGCGATTACCCGATCAAAAGAGCGATCATTTACGTATGTTTATTGGACAGAACCTGATTTGACTGAACATCATTACGGTGTCGATGCCTATGAAACGAAAAAAGTTCTTCTTGATCTTGATCAAGAAATAGAACGCATGGCCTTTTTTAGTGCACGTGGCACAGCTATCATCGTGATTGCAGATCATGGCTTAGTCGATGTCACCGATGTTCCACTTTTTCAAAATCAAGTTTTGATGGACATGATGCGTAAAAAGCCTTCCAATGAAGCACGCGCAACGACATATTATGTCAAACATAACGAGCATAAACGATTTAAAGAAGTTTTTGAAGAGCACTATGGAAAGCATTTCATGTTGTTATCAAAAGCTGAAATCTTAGAAAAAAAATTATTAGGTGAAGGCAAGAAACATCGCTTGCTCGATCAATTTTTAGGTGATTTTATGAGTATTGCTACAAGCAATCAAATGATGAGATTATCCGATGAAAAATCGTTTTTAGCTCATCATGCTGGACTCACCAAGGAAGAACTTGAAGTTCCACTGATCATTTTTACAAAATAAAAACGTGCACCCCCCAATGCACGTTTTATCTTTAAATTCAAACAGTTTATTTCTTTGTTTCAGTCACTTCTTTGTCTTTCTTAGCAAACTCTGAAGCGATCATGACTGTCGAAGCTAAATCGGTGATGTTTGTTGGAATAACCAATTTGACAGCTTGTCCATTGGCAACTTGTGCTAACGTTTCAAGAGACTTAAGGGTTAATATCGTTTGATCTGCTGCTGCATCTTTGATGAGTTTAATACCGAGTGCTTCAGCTTCTTTAATCTTGAAAATGGCCGCAGCTTCCCCTTCTGCTTGAAGGATTTTTTCTTTTTTGTTAGCTTCTGCGCGGAGTAATAATGCTTCTGCATCCCCTTCAGCACGAAGGATTTCAGCACGTTTTTCCCCTTCAGCAATCAAAATGTTTTGACGCTTTTCGCGTTCAGCACGCATTTGCTTTTCCATGGATTCACGGATATCTTTTGGTGGGATGATGTTCTTCACTTCAACACGGGTTACTTTAATGCCCCATGGATCGGTTGCTTCATCAAGGGTTTGTCTCATGCGGGTATTGATGAGGTCTCTTGAGGTCAATGTTTCATCAAGATCAAGTTCACCAATGATGTTACGCAATGTGGTAGCTGATATGTTTTCAATGGCCATCAGAGGATTTTCAGTACCATAGGTATAAAGCTTAGGATCGGTGATGGAGAAGAAGACGACGGTATCAATTTGCATCGTGACGTTATCGCGTGTAATCACGGCTTGGGGTTCAAAGTCTTTAACTTGTTCCTTTAAACTCACCACTCTCTTGACACGGTCAATCACGGGAATGATAAATTGAACACCGACACCTAAGGTTTTATGATAAGCACCTAAACGTTCAACAATCATCGCTCTTGTTTGGGGAACCAAACGGAAACTCATCGCGATAATGCCTAATACGATGAGTGCAGCAATAATCAAACCTACAACACCTGCAGGTGTGATCAAAACAGGGGGTAATAAACGTAATACATTCATCATTCAAGACCTTCTTTCTTTATTTTTCAATTTTTTCAACAATCAATTTGTTGCCTTCAACATCTAGAACACGTGCAGACTCACCAACTAAAATTGTTTCTTTCGAGACAGCAGCCCAGTCGAGCGAGCGTACAACAACACGTCCAACTTCATTGGGGCGAATCTCTTTAACGACAGTGACTGTCATACCAACCATGGCATCGACATTGGTCTTAATTTCATTGGTTTTGAGATATTTCTTAACCACGGGTCGGGTCAGGAGGAGAAGTACACCAGAAAAACCGATGAAAGAGACGATTTGCCACACGAGATGACCACCAACCAGAGCGATGATGAAGCTTGGTATTGCAGCAAGTGCAAACCAAATGCTGATCATATCGGCTGTGATGAACTCAATCACCAATGCGATGACAAAGAATGCGAGCCAAAACCATACCATGTAGTCAAGCATATTAGACTTCCTCCTTCAAATCAACAAGAAGAACTTGTTCTTTGCCTTGCCAATTCGCTTTATACTTCTTTGTTTCTACATTGAAGTCAGCACCGATCAGATTGCCAACCTCCTCAATAAAAGCTTTGTTCGCAACACGACTGTAGGATGAGCGAACGGTAATCTTGTACTTATTGGATTCTGGTATATCATGACGAATCGCTTCAGCTTTGTTCAAAGGCTTAATGACAATCATTTTTTGATTCTTCTCAATGCCAAGCATGACGCTATAGGCTGTTTCAAAGAAATTGGTTGCGGGTTTATTGAGTGTGAGATTGCCAGCTGCGATCGTGACGATACAATCTTTTGGTTTTTCGTTGAACCATACGATTTCCATATGTTATCACTCCTTACATTTCCATTATACATCAAATTATTGGAATTGCAAGAAAAATTATCAAAAATTATTATTTATTTATTCGGTTGAAGTTTGATGAGTTTTATCCCAATGTTGAGCAGTTCCTCGTTTAAATTTTGAGAATGATGTTGATCCTCTAAAATGCTTTTTTTAATGATATCTTCCATGTGCCTGCTCGATTCGGTTGCCGCATAACAAAACATTTTGATATCAACGACAGCATATGTAACCATATAGACACATGAATTGTTGTCTTTTATTATTGTAAGCTCACGGGTTTGAGGTAGAAGATTTTCCCGCTGGATCACCCGATCAACAAGTGGGATAAGAAAGATGACACCTGGCTGATCAATCACTTTGAGAAAAGACCCCAATCGTTCAATGACAATGGCTTCATTGGGCTTGATATGGATAAAGTTAGGGACTAAAAACAACATAAGAAGTGCTGCAAAGATGAGAGCTGCAATGATTTCAGTGGGCATATAATTCTCCTTATAAACATTAAACTTGCAGTATGGTAGGAATATGATATACTATGTATGATCACTACGGGGAGCTATATGCTGAGAGGACGAAAGTCGACCCGCGAACCTGATCTGGATCATACCAGCGGAGGGATAGTTGAGGTTTATGCTCTTTACTATCAGTTTCTTTGGTAATCCGAAGAAATTTTTTATTTTCTAGGAGGAAAAGAAATGGCTTTAAAGATTGAAACGAAGCGGATGTTGATGACAATCAACTTGCTTGTGATTGCAATTGTCACAGATTTAATCGTCAGTGCTATACCAGGTTTAAATGCAAGTATGCCATTTGGTGGTAAATTCTTTGGTTTATCCATGTTTCCGTTAGTGCTGATCGGTGCACTTTTTGGTCTTAAGTATGGGTTGATCGCAGGATTGATCTATGCGATTTATAACTTTGGGTTTGACTACCTCGTCTATTTGGATGCATTACGTTTGACTTTGGAGTCCTGGACAGGTGAAGTGTGGGGCATCGGTCGAATTGTATCACTCGTTTTACTGGATTATGTGATTCCATTCATGGCATTTGGTCTATCCGGTTTATTTAAAGGTGTTTTTGATCACAAAGTAAAATTAGCGGGTTCTATGCTTTTTGTGAGTGTTATACGTTTGATTTCATCAACATTATCCGGTGTTGTTCTTTGGAGCAGCAGCATCCGTTATGCAGTGTCGATGGTGGAATCAGGTGATGCAGATCCCAATTTAGCCACACGTATTTTTGCGTTTATGGGTGAATCGTTATGGCTCTACAGTTTAGGTTATAATTTGATCTACATCACCACAACAACCATGGTTGTGATTGGTCTTGCGATGGTAACATATCAACGTCTGCACACCATCATTGAACCCATGATTCATCCTCAAGTGAGAAGATAATCATCAATGACTTTAAGATAGTTTAAACGTGGCTGATAGCCAAAAGTGATAAGATAAGCACGCTTTTTAAATGTTTCATAAGGGATGGACTTGCGTCCCTTTTCTTCATCTTGTTGATCCCAGTATTCAAAAAGGATGGAAGCGGGAAGTAAAAAATACTCATTATAAGGTTTAAAATGAACAATTAAAAATGCAATTCCATTTTGCTTGGTTACCTGTTTTAAGTGATCAATTTGATGAGGGTGGACATTTTTGAGTGGCATAGCTGTTTTTGAATTGGTTTCTTTCGCGTCAAAATCGATGTATCTGCCTTTATAAACACCGTTAAAGTCAGTGGTTGAAGGTGTCTTGTAGTATGCTTCTGTGATTTTTGCTTTATTACGCGCAGGATAGCTAACATTGACAACCTGAATGGGTGTAGGTTTTTTATGAATGACAGCAATATCGTGATTCAAATAATATGTATTAGAAGCTTCAATGTCCGATTCTAAAGTCATGCCAAGATTGGCATAGTTTACCGTTTTGACGTGTAATTTTCGCTTAATGGGATATTGGATCATGATTTCACCTATAGATATCATAACATAGTTATGAGTTAAAATGATTGAGTAATACAAAATTCATGGTATAATATCCGTAGTCTAAGACGTTGCTAAGGAAGTGTAAGAATGAGTCAGATTCGTTTTTTTGCATTAGGAGGGCTCGGAGAAAACGGGAAAAACATGTATGTGATCGAAGTTGATCAACAGTACTTTATTCTCGATGCAGGGATTAAATACCCGAGCGCTGAATTATATGGGGTGGATGAAATCATTCCTGATTACCGGGTATTGATCCGTGTAAAAGATAAAATCAGGGGTATTTTTTTGTCGCATGCCCATGAAGATCATATCGCAGCTTTACCTCATCTCTTAAGAGATTTAAACGTTCCTGTTTATGCAACAAATTTCACGATGCAAATCGTGATGGACATGCTTAAAGATGAAGGGTATCAACTCGATACGCTCACACTCAATACGATTTCACAAAATTCGATCATCAAATTTGGTAATGTCAGAGTCACTTTCTTCAACACGACCCATTCCATTCCTGAATCGGTCGGTATTGCTGTACATACCGTTGATGGTGTTATTGTTTATACATCTGATTTTACATTTGATCAGAGTTCTGACGTGAAGTATCAAACCGATTTTAGAAAGATTAATGAACTATCAGAAAAGACTGTGCTTGCCTTATTGACAGAATCGTTAGGTTCAACCATGGAACTTCAAGGTGGCGTCAGCATGAATTTAAACCATCGCTTAAACAGCATTTACGCGAATGCGGATGGTCGTATTATTGTCACATTGTTTTCATCGGACCTAAGAAAGATCCAGCGCATCATCGATATTTCCTTAGCGCACAAGAAGAAGATTGCTATTATCGGAAGACGCGCACAGCGTATTGTTGATATTGCTATTCATAGTGGTTATTTAAATATACCTGAAGAGTCATTAACCAATTTACGTTATATCGATGAAAAGAATAAGAATGAAGGAAAAGATATCGTAGCTTTAGTGACAGGTAATCGACATGAACCATTCTTCATGTTACAGCGCATGTGTAAGAAATCCGATCGTTTGATCCATATTACTGATAAAGATACAGTCATTTTGATGACACCGCCCGTGCCAGGAACCGAAAAAATGGCAGCGCGCACATTGGATGTGCTCTACCGCAGCGATGCACAGGTCAAAGTGATTGATAAACGACTCCTCACCTCGGCGCATGCGACATCCGAAGAAATCAAGATGATGATGAATTTGCTTAAACCAAAATATATCATTCCCACCATTGGTGAATATCGTCATCAATACGGTGTGAAACGTCTAGCACAAGAGATTGGCTACAAGCCAGAACATATTTTTCTTCTCGACAATGGGGATGTTCTCAATTTCAAAGATAACGATGTTTACGTATCTAAAGGGGATATCAATGTCGGTGAAATCTTAATCGATGGTACTGCCGTGGGTGATGTCAATGACTTTGTGATGAAGGATCGTGAATTGCTTGCTGAAGATGGTGCACTCCTCTTGGTTGCTCATGTGAGTCCGAAAACAAAACAAATTTTAGGAGAAGTATCCATCGTAACCAAAGGATTTGTGTATGTCCAAGAATCCGAACAACTTTTACAAAAAGTAAAAGATACATTTATGGAAGTCTCTAAAAAGCATTTAGAGGGTAAATATATCAATTGGAATGACTATAAACGTGACGTAAGAAACGAAGTCAATCGGTTCATTTATCAGGAAACAAGACGGTCACCGATTACCATTCCTGTGATTATTTCAACCGAATCAAACTAACAAAAATAGGCCCCTGAGGAGCCTATTTATTTTCTCTAAGATGCTTAACATAGATTTTAGAGAACTGTTTGACGTGACGAGATACCATATCAAGTGCTTCGGATTCTGATCCATCTTGAACGTGAAACTGATTCATCATTAAAAAGATGGGTCCATAAAAATGATAAGCCATGATCAATGGATCACAATCCATGAAAACACCGTATTTCATCATTTCTTTGAATAGATTGGATTCAAAATGAAGTGCTCCTTGAACAAAAAAATCTTGAAAAGCTTGACCTGCTTTTGCGCTTCGGTACTGTTCGATGGTCAATAATTTGCGATACTTGAGAGCAAAATCGTCTTTGATCATAAACGTGATCATTTTTTGGGCAATTTCAACCAAAGCTTCTGTTGTGACATGGACATAAGCCTCGACAATATCATTCATTTCTCCTCGAGGGACTTGGTTTTTTACAGCCATATCGTGATACCTTTTCGACATTTCATCAATAATACTATTGAAGATATCCTCTTTACTTTTAAAATGGTTGTAGAGCGAAGGTGCTTGAATGCCAACTGACTTAGCAATATCGCGCATCGATACACCGTCGTATCCTCTTTCAGAGAATAGAGTAAGCGCGTGATTGATAATGCTCTCTTTTGTATTTTCCATTCTATACCCTCCATGGTCTTATTTTATTGATCCATCCGTGATTTTCCCAGTGAATTTTATCGATAGGATTCCATGTATTATTTTTTTGCATCATCGCCATCAGTCTAAATAAAGTGCGCTGTAAGAAATCCCTGTGTGGATGGCCAAGATTATGATGGATTTGTTGTGCTACTTTTTTTGTTTGTTTGGTGATTTTTACTTTGATTTTTTCCGATACTTCACTATAACTCTTCGCCATGACTAATACGGGAATACGGTAGCGCTTTGGAATTCCCCACCAAAACATTTGTTTGGTGATCGATTTTGTCACATGCTTGGCTCCAGCTCCAGCTGCTGTTGAAATGCCGACACCTATTTTTTGAAACATTTTTCCTTCGGGGCGATGATTGATGTACATATACCCCATGTGATCGAATAAGGTTTTGAGTTGACCAGACATTTCAAGACAATACGTAGGTGAGTCAATCACGATCACATCAGATTCAACCATGGCAGAAACGATAGCTTGGACCTTGACTTGGTGAGGACAATTTGATTCACCTTTATAAATACAACCGAAGCATCCGACACAAAAGGATGGGCCATCAATAGGTAAAGAAAAAGAATACACTTCATCGGTATCGGATTGTTTTAAGTATCCGATTAATTCTTCAGTCACATGGTATGTACTACCTTTATGTAATTGTCCGTGAATAACAGTTATTTTCATGGTAAATCCCCCTTAGAGTAACATGGATAATTCAATGATTAAAACTTTCATAACAATGACGATCGTCAAAACAAAATAGCTGATTTTAAAGAAGTTCTGTTTTCTGATCAATAGAGAAGAAAATAGAATAAGAAAATTGAGTCCTCCTAAAAGCATGCACACCGTTGATTGAATACTATCTGCAGAAAAACGTCCTGGTTGGATCGATGAATCAGATAATGCAGCTACAGACAAATGATAGTTATCACGCATAGCAACAACGATGCATAGCACTAAGCCTATTCCCCAAAGACTCAGTAAACGAACTCCCCAATGTTGAACGGACTTTCTTTTCTTAATTGAGGCATAAACCAACAAACTCATGATGACAATCATCCCATAAGATGTAAAACTTAAAACATTTTCAAGCGTGAATATCATATCAGTACCTCCATACTAACGATTGTTAGTTTCATTATAACTAACGACTGTTAGTATGTCAAGTCTTTTTTTAAAAAAAGTCAACATTTTTATGCGATCAAAAAAAGGCTCAAAGAGCCTATCTTTTTTTATGTTTAATTTTGTCAATCATTTTTAACCGTTCTGCAAGTGCTTTTTCATAAGCGGATTCATCTTTGGGATGATAATATGTCTTTTCTTTGATAGCATCAGGTAAATAGGATTGATCGTTTATCGAATCTTTATCGTTATGAGGATAATGATATATGTCAGGATTGAGCTTAATCTTTCGATTGTCCACATGATCAGGGACCACACCTGTGTCTTCATTTTCGTAGTCTTCAAGTGCTTGATCGATGGCAAGAATCGCAGTATTCGATTTAGGTGAAAGTGCCATGTCGATGACGATGGTTCCAAGAATGATACGCGCCTCAGGAAAACCAACTTTTATCGCTGCATCACACGCACTAACCACCTTACCACCCATCAATGGATTAGCCAATCCGATATCTTCATAGGCGATGACAAGGAGTCGTCGTATGATCGATGGCAGATCACCCAGTGTAATCAGTCTCGCTAAGTAGTGTATCGATGCATCCACATCTGATCCACGAATCGATTTTTGAAGTGCGGATAATAAATCATAATAGTTATCCTCGTGATCATCCAAATCATGACTCATTTTACCTGCGACACGATAGACGGTTTGAGGTGTTAAGAGATCACCATCTTTTAAGATTAAGGATGCACTTTCAAGAATGTTTAAAGCCGTACGAATTTCATGATTGCTGTAACGAATGATGGCTTTTAGTGCATTCTTTTCGATTCGTATATCCACATCAAGGGCATGAATAGCGGAAAGAAGCGCTTTTTCAATCGCATCCTCGTCTAGTTTTTTCACCTCATAGAGGTGACAGCGCGAACGGATAGCCATATTGATCGATTGATAAGGGTTCAAAGTGGTTAGACCAATCACTGTTGCATTACCGTTTTCCATAAAGGGAAGCAGATAATCTTGAACATCCGTTTTCATGCGATGAATTTCATCGATGACAATCAATATATCATGGTAGGCTGTGGTATCGAGGATATCTTTTAGTCGCGCTTTGGTGTCCGTTGATGCGTTAAAGAAATAGTGATCAAGCCCAGATGTTTTTGCGAAAATGGTTGCAATCGTGGTCTTACCAGTCCCTGGGGGACCATAAAGAATAAAGGATAGCAGTTTTTTCTTATAAAGTATCTGTACTAAAACACCATGTGGTCCAACCAAATGGTCTTGTCCAAACACATCTTCAAATTTCTCAGGTCGCATACGGTATGCAAGAGGTTTCATGAGATCACCTACTTTCCATTATAGCATACTTGTCAAAAGGACGAAAATGAAGTAAAATAATGGGGTAGTCGTACCCCTTTTTTTGTTTAAAGGGGGCGCATATGGAGGATAATATGGACTTAAAACAATTTATTGCAGATGTGCCTGATTTCCCAAAAAAAGGAATCTTATTTCGAGACATTACCCCACTCATGTTGAATGGGAAAGCATATGCCTATGCACAAAAAGCGATTGCGACTTTTGCACGCGAAAAACAAGCTACTTTGATTGTAGGTCCTGAAGCACGTGGTTTTATTTTTGGATGCCCGGTTGCAACCGATTTAGGCATCGGATTTGCTCCTGTTAGAAAGCCAGGGAAACTCCCTCGAGAATATGTCAGTGTCTCATATGATCTTGAATACGGTTCAAACGAACTCTGTATGCATGCTGATGCGGTTAAACCCGGTGATAAAGTGCTGATTGTTGATGATTTACTTGCCACAGGTGGTACAATGGATGCAACCATCAAACTCGTTGAAAAGTTGGGTGGTACGGTGGTCGGTTTAGCTTTCTTGATTGAACTTGCAGATCTTCAAGGACGCGATAAACTCATGGGATATGATATTTTAACATTGATCACCTATTAAAAAGGATGGTTCTATGACAGACCCTTTATGGTTATCACTTGCTGAATCCTTCTCGTCTTACATCAAGCGCGAGTCAGACATTAAGCTTATTGAAGAAGCTTATTTTTTGTCGAAGGAAAAACATGAGGGTCAAATGCGGAAAAGTGGAGAGCCTTATATTACGCATCCTGTTGCGGTAGCAAAAATCATTGCAGACCTTCATGGTGGACCTGCAACGATTATCGCTTCCCTCCTCCATGATACCGTGGAAGATACAACGCTATCATTAAAAGAAGTCGAAACACGATTTGGTACAGATATTGCACAACTCGTTGATGGTGTCACCAAAATTGGAAAACTGTCATTTAGTCAGAAAGTATCAGCTGCTGATAATCACCAAAAAATGTTGCTTGCGATGGCAAAGGACATCCGCGTCGTCTTAATTAAGATTGCAGATCGCCTGCACAATGTACGAACATTGGAGTCCATGACTCCAGAAAAACAGTATAAAATCGCGACGGAAACGTTAGAAATCTATGCACCTTTAGCCCATCGTCTTGGTATCTTTAGAATTAAAGCAGAATTAGAAGACCGTTCGCTTCGGTACACAGATCCCCCGATGTATTACCGTGTATCCAACATGATTCAAGCGAAAAAGGCTGAAAGAGAAGCATCCATTGATCAAGTTATTTCCAACATCAAAGTCTTATTTAATCAATCAGACCTTCAAGATTTCGAAATCAAAGGTCGCATTAAAAACATTTATTCCATCTACAAAAAGATGGTGAAAGACAACAAACAGTTTGAAGATATTTATGATTTACTTGCTGTTCGAATCATCGTCGATAAGGTTGAAACATGTTATCAAGCTCTTGGAATCATTCACGCCAATTTCACACCGATTCCAAGACGTTTTAAAGATTACATTGCAGTGCCTAAACCTAACATGTATCAATCACTACATACAACGGTATTATCTGACGATGGTACACTTTTTGAAGTGCAAATTCGTACCCCAGAAATGGATCAGATTGCTGAATACGGGATTGCTGCTCACTGGGCTTATAAAGAAAATAAAACCTACTCAAAAGAAAAAGAACAGTTTGAAATTGCTCAAAAACTCAAATGGTATGGTGAGTTACTCAAGATGAGTGAAGACACCGATGAAACCTCAGGAGGTGCAGAAGAGTTCGTTGGTACCATTAAAGGCGATATTTTGGATGCCAATGTTTATGTCTTTACGCCAAAAGGGGAAGTCATCGAATTACCTAAAGGCTCAACCCCGATTGACTTTGCATATCGCATTCACACCGATGTCGGTAATAAAATGGTGGGTGCAATTGTCAATAACCGGATTGTGACATTGGACTATGAACTCAATACAGGGGATATTGTCAGTGTTAAAATCAACAAGAACTCAGATGGACCATCTGAGGATTGGTTGAAAATTGCAAAATCAGCTCATGCGCGTCACAAAATCAAAGGTTTTCTCAACAAACTTAATAAAGATTCCATCCTACAGATGGGCAAGGATTCCTTGGATAGAGAGCTTGTTGCCAATAAGGTGACAGAAACTATCGATGATGCGTTTGTTAAAAAGCATTTTGAGAAAAACATGATTACATCAGTTACCGATATGTATTTAGAAATCGGTAAAGGCAATCTATCTCCAAAAACGGTTGTCAACAAACTCTTAGGTTTAGAAACCGATCCATCGGTCCTGTTGCAACGCCAAATGGAAAAAGCGGCTCGCCAGCTCACAACGCACAGTGAAACGGGTGTTGTCATCGAAGGTTTATCATCACCACAGCTTAAACTCGCTAACTGTTGTTTACCAATCCCAGGGGATCCGATTATTGGCTATGTATCGAAACAATCAGGTATTGTCATCCATGCGACATTTTGTCCCAACTGTAAGCAATTTGAAGACAATCGTTTAATCGAAGCATATTGGGCTAACGATATTGCGCGCAAATATGCGACATGGATAAAAATCGTGGGTGGCGCTAAGCCAACCTTGTTAACCGAAGTTGTTACCGTAGTCAATGCAACACAAATCGCGATTGCAGAAGTGAATGCCATGACAACATCCAGCTTAGAGATGATTATCAAAATCAAAGTGTCCATCAACAACAGTAATCAGTTGCAATCCCTCATGGTGAATTTGAGGAAGATCAGTGAAGTTTATAGTGTTGAGAGGGATTTCAAATGAGAGCAGTCGTTCAACGCGTTAAAGAGGCATCAGTGAAGATAGGTCAAGATATCGTTGGTCATATCGATCATGGGTTTCTCGTCTATTTAGGCGTGAAGGTTGATGATACAAAAGAGATTGCCATCAAGATGGCACAAAAGATTCATCACTTACGCATCTTTGAAGATGAAGAAGGTAAGATGAACAAAGACTTAGATCAAGTGAAAGGATCAATTCTCTTGATTTCTCAGTTTACGCTTTATGGTGATACGAAAGGTAACAATCGTCCATCCTTTATTCTTGCAGGTCGACCAGATGTCGCAAAACCATTATACGATGTTGTTTTTGATGAACTATCGAAACATCATCACGTTGAAACGGGTCAATTTGGTGCTGACATGAAAGTCTCATCTATCAATGATGGTCCTGTGACAATCCAGATTGAATTGTGATTGACAAATAGACGCTTTTCCTGTATCATGATACTGTAATTTCATCGTCGGTGAAAAAGGGAATCCTATGGATTTGTGACACCTTTGGAGACATGATTAACATTGAGGGCTAGAGTGATCTAGAACTAAGGTGGTACCGCGTAATTTCTTTACGTCCTTAGATAATTTTTAAGGACGTTTTTATTTTCATGGTGGTGTGAGGATGCAAAAGAAACCTTATCGACATATGCCTGATGTGAATATGGGATATTACATGTTAAGAACGATTCAGAAAAAGGATTATCGCGATATGTATGAATATGGTCGAGATCATGACGTGACGAAATATTTATCTTGGGGACCATTTGAACATGAGAAAGAGGCTAAAATCGCCATCAAGGACATATTTTATCCGCGATTGCGACAAGGACTTCCAAGAGGTTATGCCATCATCGATATCAAGAAGCAAAAAATGATTGGCACAATCGATTTTCATACAAAACCAAAGGGTGTTTGTGGTGCAGAAATCGGTTATGTCATCCATAAGGATTATTGGAATCAAGGGATTATGACTCAAGCACTGCTTCATATGATTAAGATTGGTTTTGATATTCTGCATTACGATGTGATGTGGATCAAACATATCAGACAAAACATTGCAAGTCAAAAAGTGATTGAAAAAACACCTTTTCAACATATTAAAACAGAAAGAATGAGAATCGTAAAAAAGGATGCTGTCATCGATGATGATCTACTTGTTTATGAACTCACAAAGGAGAGATACCATGACCATCAGCAAAGTTAAAGGAACCTATGATGTTTTACCCAGTGAATCATCTCGCTGGCATGCACTGGAAAAGAAGGTTCATGATTTACTTAAAGTGTATAACATCAAAGAAATGCGCACACCTATTATGGAATATAGTGAGGTTTTTCATCGTCAATCAGAACTATCTGATATGGTAACAAAAGAAACCTATGACTTTAATGATCGTGGAGATCGTCGTTTGACCTTGCGTCCCGAAGGGACAGCAGGGATTATTCGAAGCTATGTCGAAAATAAGCTTTATGCATCTCAAGAATTAGAAAAAGTTTATTATATCGGACCCAACTTTCGATATGAACGTCCTCAAAAGGGTCGGTATCGCCAATTTTATCAATTTGGTGTTGAAGCGATCGGTGCGGTTAATCCAGCTTTGGATGCTGAAATGATCATATTAGCGTATGATTTTATCAAGCGTCTTGGTTTAAAAGGTGTATCGGTTCGCATCAACAGTTTAGGTGATGATGACTCGCGAAGAAACTATCAAGAAGCTCTAAAAAATCATTTCTTACCTCATGAAACCACCTTATGTGATGACTGTAAAACACGTTTATTTAAAAATCCTTTGCGCATTTTGGATTGCAAAGTTGACCAAAAGCATGAAGCAGTCATGAAAGCTCCAACGCCACAGGATTATTTAAATGATGCATCAAAAGTCTATTTTCATCACGTTCTCGAGCATTTAAACGCATCAAAAATCAGTTATGAAATCGCACCAAAACTCGTGCGCGGACTCGATTATTACAGTCATACCGTTTTTGAAATTGAAGCTGATATCGAAGGTTTTGGTGCACAAAACGTCCTCGGTGGTGGAGGTCGTTATCAAAAACTCGTTTCAGAACTCGGGGGACCCGAACTCGGTGGTATCGGATTTGCGTGCGGTATGGAGCGATTGCTGATGGCACTTGAAGCAGAAAACATCGAACTTGCAGCTGAAGACACCCTCGATGCTTATGTCATCGTGTTCTCAGAGCATCTCAAACCAATCGCATCGAAAATTCTATATGACTTGCGTCAAGCCAACATCATAGCGGATATGAACTATACCCAAAAAGCATTTAAAGGTCAATTAAAGCAAGCCCTTCGTTTTGGAGCCAAATACTTGATCATCTTGGGTGATGATGAGTATACCAAGGGTGTTGTGGGAATCAAAAATACATTAACAGAAACGCAAGAGGATGTTCCTCTGGCACGTATTACCAAATACATGAAAGAAAAAGTAGGTAAATAATATGCATCGCTATACACATCATAACAATGAACTCACGATCAAAAATATTGGACAAAGTGTCTATTTAAAGGGCTGGGCAGCAAAAGTTCGTAACCTAGGTGGACTCTTATTCATCGACTTAAGAGACAGACAAGGTATCACACAACTCGTTGTTAAACCTTCCAATCCTTCTTATGAACTTGCTTTAAAGATCAGAAGTGAGTATGTCATTGAAGCAAAAGGAATAGTCAGAGAAAGAGAAAGTAAAAACTTAAATTTAATAACAGGAGAAGTTGAAGTTGAAGTCACCGAACTTGTGATTTTAAACACAGCTGAAACACCTCCCATCATGATTTCAGACCAATCGGATACCTTGGAAGACACGCGTTTAAAATATCGTTATTTGGATTTAAGACGTCCCGTCATGCAGAACTTTTTAGTTAAACGTCATCAGATCACACAGGCGATTCGTTCTGTGCTTGTTGATGAAGGCTTTTTAGAACTTGAAACACCGATTTTAGGAAAATCAACACCTGAAGGAGCGCGTGATTACTTAGTACCTTCTCGGTTATATCCGGGAACCTTTTATGCGCTTCCTCAGTCACCACAAATCTATAAACAACTCTTCATGGTTGCAGGGCTTGAACGCTATTTTCAAGTCGCACGGTGTTTTCGCGATGAAGATTTAAGAGCAGACCGTCAACCTGAATTTACTCAAATCGATATTGAAGCATCGTTTGTTGATATGGAAGATGTTCAGCACATTGTTGAAAAGATATTGGTTAAAACATTTAAGAAAGTGCTAAATCTCGATATACACGCACCATTTATAAGAATGAGTTATCATGATGCCATGGCAGCATATGGTTCGGATAAACCGGATATGCGCTATGAGCTTTTGTTATCGGATTTTACCGATCGTTTGGCATCTGCAGGGATCACACTGTTTCAAGGTCGTGAAACCATTCGTGGATTGGTTGTCGATGATGCTGAAAAGATTACGCGCAAGCGAATCGATCAATACACAGAACTTGTCAAAAAGAACCATGGCGATATGCTTGCTTACGTCAAGTTTGTCAACGGTGAATACTCAGGTTCGATTGCAAAACAACTCGATGCTCAGAAACTCACTTCATTGGGTTTAAAAAACGGTCAAATGGTCTTCTTGGTTGCTGGTGAATTTGAAAAAGCATCAAACGCTTTAGGTGCGCTCCGCATTGAAATCGCCAATGAATTCAATTTAATTCCCAAAGACACGTATAAGTTCTTATGGGTTGTTGATTGGCCTCTTTTAGAGTATAGTGAAGAAGAGAAGCGTTTTTATGCGAAACACCATCCTTTTACGGCACCTGTCGACGCTGAAGTGCTAAAAAAAGATCCGCTTCATGCGATGGCAAAAGCCTATGATATCGTATTGAATGGCTATGAAATTGGTGGTGGATCGATTCGTATTCATAATCAAGAGGTTCAACGACTGATGTTTGATACATTGGGATTATCGAAAGATGATATCGTGCGTCGCTTTGGTTTCTTCGTCGATGCGCTCAAATATGGGACACCTCCTCATGGTGGATTAGCTTTAGGTCTTGACCGTGTGGTGATGCTGATGACCAATACAACCAATATTAAAGATGTCGTTGCATTTCCTAAAACACAGAGTGCAAAAGATATGATGATGCAGGCACCAAGTGATGTGGATCCTATCCAACTCAAAGAATTGCAAATCAAAGTAGGTGAATAAGATGAAAAAAATTACATTAGCTGGAGGATGTTTCTGGGGTGTTGAAGGTTATTTCAATCAACTCAAGGGTGTTGTCGATACAACGGTAGGTTATGTCGATGGCAACAAAAAAAATCCGACTTATCGTGAAGTCTGTGATGGCGTTGCCACACACGCTGAAGCGATGGAAATATTGTATGATGAACGCGTGATTTCACTTGAAAAAGTTCTTGATCATTTTTTTAGAATCATCGATCCTTTTTCAAAAAATCGTCAAGGACATGATGTCGGTCGTCAATATCGTACAGGGATATATTATGAAACCGAAGATGATCAAAAATTCGTGGTTGATTATATGATCAAGATGTTTGGTGATCGTATGAGCAAAGTTCAAACAGAGGTTAAAAAGTGCCTTGATTTTGAACCTGCTGAAATGTATCATCAAGATTATTTAAAGAAGAATCCGGGTGGATACTGTCACGTGAATTTGAATTTAGCTAAACCAGAGGAGAAAAAGTGATGCGTAAGGATTATATCTCCTGGGATCAGTATTTTATGGGTGTTGCTAAACTCTCCGCAATGAGAAGCAAAGATCCATCCACACAGGTTGGAGCATGTATCATCAACAGTGATCGCCGTATTGTGGGGATCGGTTATAATGGATTACCACAAGGATGCAGCGATGACACTTTTCCATGGCAAAATGAAGGCGAATTTACGGAAACAAAATACCCCTATGTGGTTCATGCTGAAGCGAATGCCATTTTGAATGCCACACAAAATCTTAAAGGGTCATCGATTTATGTGACACTTTTTCCATGCAACGAATGCACGAAGTTGATCATTCAAAGTGGTATCAAAGAAATCGTATACGAATCCAACAAATATCAACATTCAAAAGAACATCAAGCAGCGCTACGCATGCTTAAAGCTGCAGGTGTATCTTATCGACAAATCACAGTGGGCGAGTTAAGCTATGTTAGCCTTTCTTAAACGCTATAAAAAAATACTGGTTATTTTAAGTTTTCCATACCTTTATTTTTTGTTTTTGCTGATTGCACCAACACATAAACTTGTCATTGCACCAGGGGGATTGACACCTGTTGAACAAAGCATTTCTATTGAAGGCATTCACATGGTTGATCAATTTCATACCATTTATGTCTACAGTTATTACCCTATGACGCCCTTTCAAACATTTGTGACAGCTAATGATGATCGTATGGCTGTTTATCCCATGTCAGAAAGACAAAAAGACACCTCGTGGCGTGATGACTACTTAAGTGGACAAATCTCAAAATTATCGAGTTTACAGATATCGGTGATCAAAGCGTATGAATTGGCTCATCAAGTAGATCCCAGTATCACCATTGACTATCATTTTGCTGGACTCCTTGTATCGTATCGCCCGAGTCGAATCACGGAACTTGAAGTGGGTGATCGGGTAGTTGCAATCAATGGGGTGAGTTATGAAGGTTTAGATGAAATAAGCTTTTTAGCGCTCAGTGAAGCTAAAAATGTCACAATGTTAATCGAGAGAAAACAAGGAAATGAATGGGTTACAAAAAGCGTGAGCTATGAGCTTGATGAAAATGAGCCGGTCTTAAGATTTTATCCCGATTATATCATTGATCATGCGCAACCCTCATTCACATTACCGGGATTAGATAGCATCATTGGAGGACCAAGTGGGGGATTGATTCAAACCCTAAGTCTTTATGCAAGTTTACTAAAACTAAACATTGGCGATCTCAAAATTGCTGGAACTGGGACGATTGAGATGAGTGGAAATATCGGTAAAATCGGTGGAATTCGGCAAAAAATCTATACTGCGATAGACCAAAAAGTCGATGTTTTCTTCATTCCAAGCGATCATATATCTGAGATACAAGGGATTGATTACCCCTTCATTATGTACGTTGTTTCAACGATAGAAGAGGCGGTGCAAGCGCTCCATGAAGTCATTAATTAATCGATTAGATCAGATGCTTCATCGATTTAAAAAACTCATCAAACTGATCGATAAGCAAGCATCGATGAAAAGCGTTGTCAAATCTGTTTTAGGTGCGCTTTTGCTCTCTTTCTTATCCCTACTTTTACCCGTTTTAACCGTGATCAACATGTTTATATATACTAAACACACGTTTTTTTTAGCCATTTTATTGGTCATCATGGTTGTCGCTTGGCCATTCATCTATTATTATTTTTATTATCGCTTGCTTAAAAATTATCATCCGAGTATTGAAGATGTCAATGTCACATTACCTTATTGGGTTGAAAGTTCTTTGATTGCAACCGTTTTATTCGTGATTGGAATCATCGTATTATCCATTATATTCTAGGAGAATAACATGCTGATTGGACTAATTATCATTATTTTATCCATCTCATTCGATCAAATCACCAAGATTCTTGCGCGCACCATGTTACCACTAAATGGTCCTGGGGTTGTATGGATTCCTGGTTTATTCGAAGTGTCCTACCATCAAAATCCAGGGATGTCTTTTGGTGCATTAGAAGGTCAACAACTCCTTTTTATGGCTGCAACCCTTATTGCATTGGGCGTTTTTGGTTATCTTTTTAAGGATTCAGATTTTAAGCATAAAAAAGTCTACAGTCTTTCAATCGCATTCTTTATTGCTGGAACACTTGGAAATGCAATTGATCGTGCACTGTATGGATATGTCATCGATTTCATGCATTTCCCCTTTTTAGATGGCTTATTAAATGCCATTGGACTATCAAATTTCTATAATAATTGGGCCGATATGTTTTTGAGCGCAGCCATTGTTCTTTTCTCCATTGATCTCTTTATTTTGGATGAAAAACGGAAGAAGGAGATGAAAAAACATGAAACAACACCTCAAGGTGAGTGAATCTATGGTTGGACTTCGCCTGGACCACGTACTCAACGAACATCTATTGACTGAAAAAAGTAGAAGTTTTGTTCAACGATTAATCAAAGATGAACACTGTCTTGTCAATGGGAAATCCGTTAAAAGTGGTTATCAGCTCCGTTTAGGTGATCATATCGAAGTCGAAGAACCTGAAGCGAAAAAATTGGATGTGGAAGCTGTTGATCTAAAACTCGATATCATCTATGAAGATGATGATCTCGTGGTCATCAATAAACCTCAAGGTATGGTCGTTCATCCTGCATCCAGCTACCACGAACCCACACTTGTTCATGGGCTGTTGCACCAAATTGATGAATTATCGACCATCAACGGTGTGATTAGACCCGGTATCGTTCATCGGATCGATAAAGACACATCGGGTTTACTCGTGGTTGCTAAAAATGATTACTGTCATCAATTCTTATCATCTGAGCTTCAAGAACATGCCATTACTCGTCAATACGTGGCATTAGTTTATGGCTGTTTTATCGAAAATGAGGGAACCATCGACGCCCCGATAGCAAGACACCCCAAAAATCGGCTCAAAATGACGGTGATTGCGACAGGAAAACATGCGAAAACACATTTTAAAGTCTTAGAGCGCTTTGATCAATTCACGTTGGTACAATGTCAGCTGGAGACGGGTCGTACGCATCAAATTCGTGTCCATATGGCCTACATTCATCATCCGGTTGTCGGAGATCCTATCTATGGTCCTAAAGATGTTATCGGTCATCAAGGTCAATATCTTCATGCAGAAAGACTGACCTTCATGCATCCAACAAAAAAGGAGCAAATGAGCTTTTCAGCTGATTTGCCCCCATCATTTCATGATTTATTAAACGAACTCAGGCTAAAGTCTGTTTCGTAACATTCTTAAAGTTAACTTTCGCAATTAAGGGTAGTGTATGCTGCCCTTTTAATTCAATCACTTGTCGAATTTGATCATCGACATCCTTACCTGCACCCTTCAATAAGTCAACACCGATCTTTTCACTGTATTCTTTCATCTTGACCAAAAAAGCATAACGTGCAATGATGGATGCGGCTGCCACACTCAAATGAACTTGCTCAGCTTTCGTGTGAAAATCAATATCGCGATAAATCAGTGTTTCTTCTCGGATATAATTAAAGTATAATTGAGGTGTGCAGAATTGATCAACGATGACCGGAACTTGATGTTCCAGTTTCGATGTCGTCTTCACGATGGCTTGGTTATGCAATAAGGCTTTGATTTTATTCAAGTTGTAGCCCTGTGAAGAAAGTTCATTATACTTGTTCGGTGGTAAAATCAATAACGAATGGATCAACTTTTTCGCAATCTTAGGTGCAATCTGTATGATCATCTTATCGGTAATGTTTTTGGAATCTCTAACATTTAAAGATTCTAAAAAAGCGATATCTTCGATATCAGCATAAGCAGAACACACCACTATCGGTCCGAACACATCACCTGTTCCGACTTCATCAGAACCAATCGCTGCATAGTCTTCTCGTCCCAAGTGCTTTTTTATCGAGATGAGTTCATGTGTGATTTCCTTACCCTGTAATAAAACCTTGCCCGTTTTGTAGGCAAGAATATCGATGGTGTTATGAACAGCATGAAAAAGAAGGTAGGGGTTTTGATCCTCTACGACATGATATTGATAGACACGATGAAGTTTTTCAAGCTCAACTTCGCTGACATTGATCGTGTAAAATTTCATTCAAAGACTCTCCTGTATACATCAATTATATCACAAAATTTCAAAAAAAGGTGTCACTTATGCGATTTATGACAAAACCCCTCGAACTACCTCTTATCCTTGAAAAGGTCGCTTCTCGTGCGAAATCGGACACGATTTCACGTGAGGTTTTATCGCTTGAACCCATCGTTGACCCTGATATTCTTGAACGTTTACTCACTGAAGTATCCGACATGATGTCTTTAATCGAACGACAAGGAACACTCCCAATTATCGATAACTATGATATCCATCAACTCATTCATTATGCGAGTTTGGATCGTATATTCACCCTTCAAGAGATGCTCTATATACGTCTATTTTTGATGATGGAAAAAGACATCATACGCTATCGCCAAGAAGCAGATAAAAATCGCATTTCATTTGGACGGATGGCAGATTACATCTATGGTATTCATAACCATGGAGCTTTATTGAATTACATCAACGATAAAATGGACCCCGATGGTCAAATTTTAGATAATGCCAGTGTTGAGCTTTCACACATCAGACGCAATCAGCGAAAGATTGAAAAGCAGATTCAAGACCGGCTTCAAAAGTTTATTGTCGATCACGGAACATATCTCAATGAGTTTGTGATTGTCATGCGTAATGATCGCTTTTGTATTCCTGTTAAGGATGCATTTAAACATAAAATCAAAGGTGTTATTCACGATGTTTCCGCATCAAAACAAACAGTTTATATTGAACCAGAAGCAACCCGCCAAATGACAGCTGAACTGGAGTCACTCAAGATTCAAGAAGAAAAGGAAGTTGAGCGCATCATCGAGATGATGTCAGAGGAAATCGCTAAAGCGAAAGATTCATTAAAGGACAACTTAGATCTTTTCTTGACCCTTGATTTCACTCAAGCTAAAGCCCTTTATGCGAAAGAAATCAACGCATCCAAACCAAGCATCAATACAGAAGGGATCATCTCCTTAATTCGTGCAAAACACCCTTTATTAGACCCTGTTAGCGCGGTTCCAATACACGTTGAACTGAATGATGAAATAAGAACACTCTTGATTACAGGTCCGAATACAGGGGGAAAAACAGTTGCTTTAAAGACGGTTGGATTGCTCACATTGATGACACAATGTGGGTTGCTCATTCCCGCTTCTGAAACATCGAATATTGCCATTTTCGAACAAATATTTGCTGATATCGGTGATGAACAATCGATTTTACAATCTTTATCTACATTCTCCTCGCATTTGACAAAAATCATTCAAATGATTGATGAAATGGATGATCATACGTTGGTTTTACTCGATGAACTGGGGAGTGGAACAGATCCCAACGAAGGTGTATCATTGGCGATGGCTATCCTAAACGAGCTGACACAATACAATGTTCGTATGATGGTCACAACGCATTATTCTGAACTGAAAATGTATGCCTATGAAAAGCCACATATGGCGACTGCATCGGTTGCTTTTGATAAACAATCCCTTAAACCTCTCTATTTCTTACAGATGGGAACAACGGGTTCTTCACATGCCTTTTTGATTGCAAGACGTCTCGGTCTTCAAGAAAAAGTTGTGTTGGATGCCGAACATATCTATCAGGGAAGACAGACCGATCTTGCCAAAATTATGGAAAAACTAAACGATGAAATGCTCTATCTTGAAAAAGAAAAAGAAAGAGTGGCATCTGAACTCGAAAAAGCTAAAGAAGAGAAAAACAGTTTTCAACAAGCTAAAGATAAACTTTTAAAAGAACAAGATCGCATTTTAGAATCGATTCGCACCAAAGAAGAAGCAAAGTGGCAACTTCTCAAAGAAGACGTTATGGACATCATTAAAACACTTCAATCCAAAAAAGAGTTGACCAATCCAGAACTTGCACAGATTAAATTCCAACTTAACCAAACGATTGCAAACGATGATCGTATCACCTTTGATGACGAAATTCATGTCAATGATGATGTGTTTATCGTCAGTTATCAACAATATGGTAAAGTCAAGCAGATTAAAGATGATGATGTTCGTGTTGTCTTTGGTAAATTTGATTTGACATTTAAGAAAACCGATCTTCGTAAGGATAAACCAAAAGAATCGGTCAAAAAAACGATAAGAGCTGAAAAGGCAGATGGAGGTTCAACGCCTTCCAGACAAGCGAGTTTAGAACTTGATTTGCGAGGTTATCGCTTTGAAGAAGTGAAAGAAGCGATGGATCAAGCGATCGATCGCGCCATGCTTTCAGGGTTATCTTCTATGCGGATTATCCATGGGTTTGGAAGTGGTGCTGTGCGAAAAGCGGTTCATGATTATATCAAATCTTCACCCTATATCACATCCAAGCGCTATGGAGGTGAAGGTGAAGGTCTCAATGGTGTAACCATTATTACATTGAAATAAGTGCGTACCCCTTGAAATTATGATGATTTGCACATATAATAGAGGGTGAAAATAATAAAGAAATGAGGAAAATTTAATGATTGACTATCAAGGACAAAATTATCAAGACGTGATTGGACATCAAGGATTAGTGGTTGTACAGTACTTCGCGACATGGTGTGGACCATGCAAAATGTTGAAACCTGTTTTAGAAGCCCTCAGCACAGAATTAAATGATGTTAAATTCTATCGTGTTGATATTGACCTCTTTAGAAACCAAGCGATTGAAGCAGGTATTCGCAGCGTTCCAACTGTTGTACTTTACAAAGATGGTGAAGAAGTTGATCGCCAATCCGGTTATCAACCAAAAGAACGCGTTCAATCTTGGATGAATCAGTTCAGATAATCAAAGCACGCAAGTGCTTTTTTTATCGCCCATTTTTTAAGGTTTTACGGTATAATATAAAGAGGTGATCACATGGATGGTTTTCTCCTCATCAATAAACCCGTAGGGATGACATCGCACGATGTTGTCATGAAGATTAAACGAAAGTTTAAGATCGATAAAATCGGACATACTGGGACGCTTGATCCTTTTGCAAGTGGCCTTTTAATTCTCTGTTTAGGAAAAGCTACTAAATTAGCTTATATGTTTTCCAACTTGGATAAAACCTATGAAGGCACCATACGATTAGGTCAACATTATGATACATACGATACCACAGGGAAAATCGAAAAATCGATGATACCTAACGTGACAGAAAAAATGATCAAAGAAGCCATGCTGTCTTTTATCGGACATTATGATCAAGTCCCTCCGATGTATTCAGCAATTAAAATTGATGGACAAAAGCTCTATCATCTTGCACGCAAAGGCGAAGAAGTAGAACGAGAAGCTAGAACCATTGAAATCGATCGTTTTGAAATGACATCCATCTATGAAAATGAAGCGTTTGATTTCATCGCCCATGTTTCAAAAGGGACTTACATCAGAAGTCTTGCTGTTGATCTTGCAGAGCGAATAAAGACTTATGGTGCACTTTCAAGATTGAAACGCATTTCAGTCGGTCCATATCATCTCAATTTTGCGAAAACAATTGATGATGTAGAGCTACACGATATCATGACACTTGCAACTTTTTTTCAAAACACACCAAGCATTACACTCAACGATTATATGATCAAATTGGTCAAAAACGGCATATACCTCGATGAAAGACAAATCATCACACATGAACCTTTCTTAGTTCAAGATGAACACCACAACGTGGTAGCATACTACATCGTTCATGAGGGAACAACCTATCGACCTGTTATCATTTTTTAAAGGAGTTCTATGAAAATCCAGGCTGCACCCTACCAACTCATCACCAATAACGATCCGATTACCATCACCATGGGGAATTTTGATGGACTTCATTTGGGTCATCAACAGCTGATTGAACGTGTGTTATCCTATCCTGATACCAAGCACGGTGTTTTGACTTTTGATCCCCATCCTTCATCCGTTCTTCGCAAACAACCTTTTCGAACCTTGACACAAAAAGAGGATAAGATTAACCTCTTTGCAAAATATCCTCTCGATCAAGCTTTTATCGTTGAATTTAACATGGCATTTTCACAACTTTCTGTTGATGAATTCATTGCCTTTTTAAGACGTCTTCATGTCACACGATTAGTGATTGGACGTGATGCGCGATTTGGGTATCGTGGTGAAGGGACCATTGCTGATCTTAAAAAGTATTTTTTTGTCGATGTCGTCGAAGATTTGGTCTATAATCATACCCGAGTCTCAACGACATATATTAAAGACTTTTTGTCCATGGCAGATTTAGGTTCAGCACGAAAACTATTGAATCGTCACTATGGAGTCAAAGGTACGGTGGTCCATGGCAATCGGATCGGTCATAAGCTTGGTTACCCAACAGCAAACATCGATTTTGGCAATTATTTCTTACCCCAAAGCGGTGTTTACTATGTCAAAGTACTGGTCGATGATGTGTGGTACCATGCCATGGCTAACATCGGAAATAATCCGACACTCAACTACAGTTTTGAGAAGCGATTGGAAATTCATATCTTTGATTTTAACCATAATATTTATGGGAAATACCTTGAAATTGTCTTTCTGCATTACCTCAGACAAGAGCTAAAATTTAGAAATAAAAAGGAATTAATCGAACAAATCAAGAAAGATGAAGCTGCAATTCGAAAATTAATCATTTAAAAAAAGTTATGTTATAATAAAGATAATGAGGTGATTATATGAAACTAATTATCGCAATCGTATCCAATGATGACGCGAACAAAGTTCAAAAAGCATTAGTGAAAGATCGTTTTTTCTCGACCCGATTAGCAACCACTGGTGGTTTCTTGCGTGCAGGAAACGTGACATTCATGATTGGTGTCAACGATGAAAAAGTTCCACAAGCCTTAGAAATCATCGAAGCTCACAGTAAAAAGCGGACAAAGCTCGTTCCCAATACGATTGTGAATGAATTTGGTTCGTTCTCAGCATTACCCATCGAAGTTGAAGTTGGAGGAGCAACCGTCTTCGTACTCAACGTCGATCAATTTGTTAAAATTTAAAGGAAAAACCTTGCAATTTTAATCAAATATGATACAATGAAACAGGCGTTAACAAGGATAGTGGAATGCCGACCCTGTCTTTAGTTAGACGAGAAAGGATAAAAGCAATATGGCAATTTCGAAAGAAAAGAAGAATGAAATCATCAAGGCTTATGCAACCAAGGAAGGGGACACAGGTTCACCTGAAGTCCAAGTCGCAGTGTTGACTGAACAAATCACTCAACTCAATGCACACCTTCAATCACATCCCCATGATTTCCATTCCCGTCGTGGATTATACACCATGATTGGTCAAAGACGTCGCTTGCTCAATTACTTGCGTAATTCAAACATTGATCGTTACCAAGTGTTGATTGATAAGTTAGGTATTCGTCGATAAAAAGGTTGCGAAAGCACCTTTTTTTTTAATTTTCTATACTTATAACCTTTTTTATGGTATCATGATGAAGGCTATGAAAAGATAAATAGACATATAAAATGAAGGAGATTTTATATCATGCAAAAAAAGATTTACGAAACAACATTAGGCGGTAGAGTGCTACGTGTTGAAATCGGCGAAGTGGCGAAGCAAGCAGCTGGATCAGCCATGATCGCTTATGGTGACTCTACAGTATTAAGTGTTGTAACCGCAAAGAATGAAGTTTCCACACAAGACTTCTTTCCTTTAATGGTTTTATATCAAGAAAAGCTTTATGCGGCTGGTAAGATTCCCGGAGGTTTCTTAAGAAGAGAAGGACGTCCTTCAGAACACGAAACACTGACCTCTCGTTTGATTGACCGTCCCATTCGTCCTTTATTCCCAGAAGGGTTTAAGAACGAAGTTCAAATTGTGCACACTGTTTTGTCCAGTGATCCCGATTGTACAACAGAAATTGCATCATTGATTGGTTCATCCATTGTATTGGGTATTTCTAATATTCCATTTAATGGACCGGTAGCAGGTGTTCAAATTGGACGCGTCAATGGTGAACTCATCATTAACCCTTCCGTTGAACAACAAGCACAATCCGACATTGAACTCACTGTTGCAGGAACAAAAGATGCCATCAACATGGTTGAAGCAGGTGCTAAGCAAGTCTCAGAAGACGATATGCTTAAGGCGATTATGGTCGGCCATGAAGAGATTAAAAAACTTGTTCAATTCATTCAAACCATCTTAGATGATAATCCTGTCGTAAAAATGGATTATGAAGTACAAACCATCGACCCACAATTAAAACAAGACGTTCAACTTTACATCAAAGAACGTATGGTGAAAGCTGTTTCTATTTTTGATAAATTAGAACGCTATCAGGCTATCGATGATTTAACCGCTGAAACCATTGAACATTTCAGTCAAACATCATTTATCAAAGAAGTAGAAGGCATCAAATATTTTGATGAAAAAGCTAAAGAAGAATATTTAGCACATGTTAAATCGATTGTTGAAGGTATTGTGACGCAAGAATTAAGACGTTTGATTACACAAGATAAAGTCCGTCCCGATGGACGTAAGGTCGATGAAATTCGTCCGCTAACGTCACGCATTGATGTGCTTCAAAGAACCCATGGTTCCGCACTGTTTACCCGTGGTCAAACACAAGCACTCGGTGTCGTAACACTTGGTGCACTCGGTGAAAACCAGATCATTGATGGTCTTGGACTTGAAGAATCAAAACGCTTCATGCTACACTATAATTTCCCTCCCTTCTCCGTAGGAGAAACAGGACGTTACGGTTCACCTGGTAGACGTGAAGTTGGCCATGGTGCACTTGGAGAACGTGCGTTATTACAAGTTTTACCCAGTGAAGAAGAATTCCCATACACCATTCGTGTTGTCTCTGAAATCTTAGAATCCAACGGTTCATCCTCACAAGCCACCATTTGTGCGGGTACGATGGCTCTGATGGCAGCTGGCGTTCCCATCAAAGCACCCGTAGCAGGGATTGCCATGGGATTGATTAAAGAAGGTAATTATTACACCGTCTTATCCGACATTCAAGGGATGGAAGATCATGAAGGTGACATGGATTTTAAAGTCGCTGGAACCAAAGATGGTATCACCGCATTGCAGATGGACATCAAGATTTCAGGTATTACCGAAGACATCTTGAAAGAAGCACTCGAACAAGCAAGAATTGGTCGTTTGCACATCTTAGATCATATGCTTGAAACCATTCCAACGGTACGCAAAGAATTGTCTAAATATGCACCTAAGGTGATGATGATTCGTATCAATCCTGATAAGATTAGAGATGTTATTGGAGCAGGTGGTAAGATCATCAGCCAAATCATTGAAGATAACAATCAGGTTAAGATTGATATCGAACAAGATGGTCGCGTCTTCTTGATGCACAGTGAAACCAAATGGATTGAATCCGCTGCTGAACGCATTTTAGCACTTGTGAAAGAAGCGAAAGTTGGCGAAATCTACGAAGGTAAAGTCACTCGCATTGAAAAGTTTGGTTGCTTCGTTGAACTTTGGCCAGGTGCTGAAGGTCTCGTTCATATTTCAAGACTTGCGAAAGAACGTGTTGAAAAAGTTGAATCTGTGGTTTCGATTGGCGATCAAATTCTTGTGAAGTGTATTGGTATCGACGAAAAGGGACGCATCGATTTATCCAGAAAAGATGCATTAATCGTTAAATAATGTGAAAAGAGGTTTCGACCTCTTTTTGTTTTTCAACGTGTTGTGAAATGAAAAAATATGATATAATGCATGTGTCAATGGAAGGTGACCGAACCACGTTAGCGTGGTTAGGAAAGTCCATGCTAGCACATCCTGTGATGGATGTAAGTGTTTGTGCCTAGGGAAAGCATAACCTAGGGTACGCGAAAGCGTAACGGCGATCGATGAGCTAAGGGAAACTATGCTCTAGACATAATGTGCCACAGAGACGAGCCTTTTGGAAACAAAGGGATGAAACGCGGTAAACCCCTCAAGCTAGCAACCCAAATTTGGTAGGGGCACATGAACAAGCGAATAGAAGCGCGTTCGTGCTACTTATGTAGAGATAAATGGTCACACCCCGAAAGGGATACAGAACATGGCTTATGCACATTGACACATTAGGTCCCCATGTGGGACCTTTTCTCTAGGAGAGTGAATGATGCGTCTATTGATTCATGATGTGAGGATAAATGTTGAAAAAAAAGGTTATGGTAAACCGCTCGTTTTACTGCATGGAAATGAAGAGGATCATCATATCTTTGTTGCCTTAGTTAAGCGATTAAAAGAACATTTCACGTGTTATTTAATCGATGCAAGAAATCATGGTTTATCTGATCGAACTGAGGTGTTTGATTATGATGTGATGGCATCAGACCTTATGTGTATCATGACAAAACTGAATCTTGTTCAACCCTATTTTCTTGGGTTTAGTGATGGGGGTATTGTGGGATTATTATCAGCCATCCATCAACCCCATCTTTTTGACAAAATGGTGATTTGTGGCGCAAATTTGACACCTCGTGGCATCAAAAAAACGGTGATTCAAACCATGAAGAAAGATTATGAACAAACAAAAAATCCCTACATTCGCATGATGCTTGAGCAACCCCAAATTGTGGCTAAAGATCTCTTAAAGATCGAAATACCAACCCTTGTTGTTGCAGGTGAGTATGATGTCATCCATCGACATCACACCTATCACATAAAACGTCATCTTCCACAATCAAGACTTTTGATATTACCCCATAAAAAACACGATGACTATATCGTCCATCGGGATGATTTATTTGAAACGTTATACTCTTTTTTTAAATAGAACCTAAAGCGCGAAGAATAATGAAGACGATGTATGCGATGTAAACCATAAGAAGGATCAACCCTTCTTTTTTTGATATGCTCTGTTTGGTCATGGAGAAAATCACAACAAGTAATGTAATACCGATCAAAATGATGGAATCGAGTTTCACATCTGCATTAATGCCAAGTGGAACAACAAGTCCTGATAAGCCGACAATGAATAATGTATTAAACACGTTTGAACCGAGCACATTACCCAGCGCAATTTCATTTTCACCCTTTTTAGCTGCCATGACGGATGTGACAAGTTCAGGAAGTGAAGTTCCAAGTGCAACAACTGATAAACCGACCAACGTGGTTGCTTTGGACACACCCATGGAAAATGCAGAAACAAGAATTTCAATCGCGATAAATTCAGCACCTTCAGTGACGAGCCAGCCACCCAAAGAGACACCGCCAATCCCGATAAATAAAAGGATAATGGCGCGTTTCATGTCGACGAGATGAACTTCAAGATCTTCTTCTTGGTTACGATGACTTTTAAACATCAAGTGCATATAGTAACCAAAAAAGGCTAACAATATAAGAGCTTCCCACCATACGATTTGATCAGATGAGAAGAGATTAGCAAGCAACGCGATAAGAATACTGATAACAAGCACAAAAGGTAATTCACGTTTGTTCATCGATTTTTGTACAGCAATCGGCATCATGAGAGCTGACAAACCAAGAATTAATGTGATGTTTGCTACATTTGATCCGATGACATTACCCATGGCAATATCAGCTGTTGTTCCATTCATTTTCGCAGAAATGGAAGCAGCAAAACTGACAGCAAGTTCAGGAAGTGATGTTCCAAATGCGACTAACGTCAAACCGATGATTAAAGGAGAGACATTAAATTTTCGTGCGATAGAGGCTGAACTCACAATAAAATAATCAGCACCTTTAATTAAAAAAACAAATCCAATAATCAGCATAAGAAGATGAATGACTGTGGGCATGTTTTTACCTTTTCTTTTCTATTTTTTTTGTTGGATGGATAAAAATGGTTGACAATCATCCGTTAACATATACCTTTTTATTGTAACATAAAAACATCTATTCAACAAGAAATGATTGGGGTAAATCGAGGGTTAAAGGTGGGAAATATTGACTTTTTCATGAAAATCTTGTATGATATTCATAGTACATCCTAGATGGAGGAACATGTAAGGAATGGAAGATAGCAGTAGTAGGATCGACGATCCGACATATACGGAACTCAAAGACAGCAAGCATCGTGCTTTTTTTGGTGTCTTTTTTTGTTACACGGAGGTGAGATCATGTTAACCTCAATTATCTTAATGATCTTACTCATTTTATTGTCAGCAATCTTGGTCGCAAGCGATGCAGCACTTGTTGCCATCAGCGATGCGAAAGTCGAAGAGGATGCTGATGAAGGTAATCAGCGTGCCAAAAGCGTGTTAAAGTATGCTAAGGATCCAAAACCTTATCAGACCACGATGCAGACTGTCATTACATTGATTGCCATCGTTAATGGTGCGATTGCGCTTGATACATTCAGCAATGATATCATCGCTTGGTTTAACACCGATTTTTCAGCGATTCGACCACTCGTTATTATTGTGATCGCATTATTGTTGCTGACATTTCACATGATTTTTGGGATGCTCATTCCAAGACGACTTGCTTATAAATATACGGATAAAATAGCATACAGTACCATTGGATTTATCCAGTTTTTAACCCTTATTTTTAAACCCGTTATTTGGGTTTTTAATGGTGTTTCTCTCCTTGTTGGACGTATCATCGGCTTGAAACCTCATGAAGGTGAAAAGAAGGTCACAGAAGAAGAGATTAGAACAATCGTTGAAGAGAGCAGTAAAGTGGGATCAATCGATGAAGAAGAGGGCGAAATGATTCAAAATGTCTTCGATTTCTCAGATACTACGGTTGATGAAATCATGACCCATCGCACTGAAATCTCAGCAATCAGCATCAAATCGACACGCTCACAACTCATGGATTTTATCCGTGAAGAACAATATACACGCTACCCGGTTTACGAAGGAAACATTGATCACATTATCGGTACCATCCACGTCAAAGATTTACTGAAGTATTTGGATAAACCAGAAGAGAAATTTAGTATAAAAACATTGCTTAGACCGCCCTATTTCGTACCTGAATCGAAGAGAACAGCTGAATTGTTCCGTGAGATGCAAAAACAAAAGAACCATATTGCTGTTGTTCTGGATGAATATGGTGGAACGGCTGGTATTGTCACCATCGAGGATCTGATTGAAGAGATCGTAGGAAACATCTCCGATGAATATGATGAAGATGAAGAAGATGTTAAACAAATCAACGATGAGCAATTTGAAATGGATGGATTAGCAAACATTCATGATATCGAAGATATTTTAGAAGCTGATTTACCGGTAGAAGATTATGATACCATCTCCGGTTTTATCTTGGGTCAATTGGGTCGTTTTCCCGAAGAAAATGAAGTGATTTCAATTGACTATCACGGTTTTCGATTTGATGTATTAACCATCGAAAACAACATTATCACCAAAGTTCGTGTCACAAAGATTGAAGAAAAAAATCTTGATGATCGCGACAAGGAAGATTAACCATGACTGAAGAAGTTCTCATACAAATCATCGTGATTGGGTTTTTAATTTTGATGTCAGCGTTTTTCTCAGCGACAGAAATTGCCTTTTCGTCACTCAATCCGATTAAACTCAAACATGCCATTCAAAATGGTCATCATCGCGTCAAAAAAACACTGGTGTTATCAGAAGATTTTGACCGTATTTTGACGACGATTTTGGTGGGCAATAACATCGTTAATATCGCATCTGCATCGCTAGCAACCGTGATTTTTGTGCGTTATTGGGGTGATTTAGGTGTCACATTATCAACCGCAGTGATGACGGTTTTAGTTCTTATTTTCGGCGAAATTTCACCGAAAAGTTTAGCGAAAAGAATGCCTGAGAAATTCGCGATTGCCATCACACCTATCTTACAGTTATTCATTTGGATCTTGTATCCTCTCTCATTTATCTTTGGAGGTATTCAAAAGTTAATCAATCGACGTTTTAAGGAAGAGGAAGGACCTTCGATTACGGAAGAGGAACTGCTCACTTACGTTTCTGAAGTTCAACAAGAAGGTGGTATCAACGAAAATGAAGGAGATCTCATTCGAAATGTGATCGATTTTGATGATTTAAAGATTGAAGAAATCTTTACACCACGCGTCAATGTGGTTGCGATTTCGAAAGATGAAGACATTAAAAAGATCATCCATTTATTCAAACATAGTGGCTATTCACGCATTCCTGTTTATGAAGAGTCAATTGATAACATCATTGGGATCATCAACCATAAAGACTTCTACAATCGTGTCGTCTTAGAGAAACAAACACTTGAAAGTATCATCAAACCACCTGTTTTTGTGACCGAGTACATGAAAGTGTCTAATTTACTCGATCTCTTACAAGAAAATAAAGCACATATGGCGATCGTCAAAGATGAATTTGGTGGAACTTTAGGGGTTGTCACCATGGAAGATATCTTGGAAGAAATTGTTGGTGACATTTGGGATGAGCACGATGAAATTATTGAGCAAATCATACAAATCGATGAGTTTACCTACAAAGTTAAAGGTACTGCAGACCTAGATGATGTCTTTGAAACACTTCTTATTGAAGATGAAGTCGATTTTTCTACAGTCAATGGTTGGGTACAAGACATGCTTGGACGAATCCCGATGGTCGGTGACTCATTCATCTTTAAAAACATCAAAGTGGTTGTGACCAGTGCAGACACAAAAAAAGTTCTAGAGGTTAACATTCATATCGTTAACTTAGAACCTGAATTGAGTGAAGATATGGAATAGGGTAACCCCCTATTTTTTTTATACGATAGCGAGCGCTCTTAATATAATATAGATCAGATAAAATGCGTAAACAATGATTAGAAGGACACCCTCTTTTTTGGTCACGATGTTTTTGGTCATCGCCATGACAAGAGCTAGAACGGTGACACCAAGCATCAGATACATATCGATCATCACATCTCCATTAATACCCAGTGGAGTGACTAAGCCTGATAGACCGATGATGAAAAGAATATTAAAGACATTTGAACCAACAAGATTTCCAAAAGCAATTTCATTTTCACCTTTTTTAGCTGCGACAACCGATGTCACCATTTCAGGTAAAGAAGTCCCAATTGATACGACAGACAATCCGACGAGTGTGGTTGCTTTGGTGAGTGTCATCCCCAAAAAAGTGACTAGAATTGATGTAGAGATTTGCTCAGCCCCGCGCGTGACCATCCAACCACCAATCGATACACCAGCAATACCGATGATGAGTAGAAATGTCGCTTTTTTGATGTTCATATTCGGGATTTCATCGAGAGTTACATCACTTTTACTGGACTTGATCATAAGGATCGAATATCCAATAAATGCAACCATTAAGACGAGAGCTTCCCACCATATAATGCGGGTATCCGATTGAAAGTATAAGGACAACACTAAAATAAGAACAGTAGAAAAGATAAGGTATGGGAATTCCTTTTTATGCATCGTTTTTGAGACTTTAACAGGTCGTGCAAGCGCAGTTAATCCTAAAATCAACGTTATGTTGACGATATTTGAACCCACCACATTCCCCATCGCAATATCTGCTGTCGCGCCTTCAACAACCGTTAAAGATGCGACAAAACTGACTGCTAACTCAGGTAATGACGTTCCAAAAGCAACCAGAGTCAAACCAATCACGAGGGGTGAAACATGAAATCGTCTTGCGATTGAACTTGACGATGCGACAAAGTAATCCGCGCCTTTGACTAAAAAAATGAACCCAATAATCAACAACACAAAACTGATGATAACATCCATGTCTTTCATCCTTTCAAAATAAAAACCTTCAAGAAAAGTAACTTGAAGGTCTTGTTACAAGCTGGGCTTGAAAATCAACCGGGCTAACGCCGTCTTGACGATTGATTTTTGGGAAACTACTCCCCTTCGTTCTTCATTTTAACATATCGTATTGGATAAAACAATGATGATTGATATGAATCGAACAAAGAAAAAAGCACCTGATTAAAATCAGATGCTTTCATGGATTGTGTTATTTAACTGAGTCTCCAGCGTATCCGAAAAGGGTAGCGAGAACTGCGTAATAACCAGTTGTTGTAATACTTACACCAGCAGGAACATTTTCTGATGCAGTTGCACTCCAACCATTTGCAATAATATCTGCAGTGATGAGGTTAGCTTGTTCGAACCATTCAAGCTTGTTGTTTGCGCGTAACCATGCTACATAGTCAGCTTCGAGTTCTGGACGACCAGCAGCTGCGTTATGCATACGATAAGCAAAACCTAATTGTTGCTTAGTTTGTGTTCTCCAAACGAATGTACCTTCGGTAGCACTCTTGGTTGCTTGAAGCACATCAAGTACTAAAGTATCAATCTTACCTTTTGAAGTTAAGGTCATGGTTGCACTGTAAAGATCAGTACCTGAGCAATAGAGCGCAACAAACTTACCAGCTTTTGCATTTTCTAAAGCTAATTTTCCAGCAACGCTGTAAGCATCTTTGATGGAAACACCAGTGATGTTATCAATGTTGGTATCAGCATTTTTTGTCATTGCATCAATACCATTCGCTAACCAGAATGCTTCAATTGCAGCGGCTTGTTCATACCATTCTTTACCAATTGCAGAAGATGCCTTCATACCATATGCATCACCAAGTTCTTTCTTGGTTTGAGCATTCCATGCAAAGGTGTAGTTTGGAGCTTCAGTAGTACCAGTATTGGTTCTTACGCCTTGACGTACGTCAATGTTATAACCTACAACTTTACCTTTTTCAATGGTTACTGCGACGTATGTGACCATTGGAGCGTTACGGCTAACGCCAACTTCATAACCTAAAAATACACCGTCTACGGGGTATTCTCTTTCTTGACATGCAGCTAAGCTGAGTGCAAGCAAGGCAACAAAAAAGAATGCAATCAATTTCTTCATTATTTAATTCCTCCTATGAATTGTTTCATTACGCATTTATTATACTATAGATGTCAAGTAATTTGCAATCTCATTTTGAATGAAAAACGATAAAAACGTTTACGTAGTTTAGAAATGAAGATTTGTTAAGGAATAAGAAAAAATATGCTTTTTTTAAGCATGATTTATGATACAATAATAAGGCGGAAAGGTAAGTGTAACATGAAGAAATCTGTTCTTAATGAACGTCAAAAGAAAATCAGAAATTTCTCCATCATCGCGCATATTGACCATGGCAAGTCTACCCTTGCTGACCGGTTGCTTCAATCGACGAATACGGTCAGTGATCGTGAGATGAAAGAACAACTTCTCGACTCGATGGATCTCGAGCGTGAAAGAGGAATTACCATCAAACTCAACGCAGTTGAGATGTTTTACCAAGCCAAAAATGGTGAGCAGTATATTATGCACTTGATCGATACCCCAGGTCACGTCGATTTCACCTATGAAGTTTCACGCTCTCTTGCTGCTTGTGAGGGTGCTATTTTAGTCGTTGATGCCGCTCAAGGTATTGAAGCGCAGACACTCGCTAATGTATATTTAGCCATCGATAATGATCTTTCCATCATCCCTGTCATCAACAAAATCGATTTGCCCAGTGCAGAGCCTGAAAAGGTTAAAAAAGAGATTGAAGATATCATCGGAATCCCCGCTCAACATGCTGTTTTAGCATCAGCAAAAGAAGGCATAGGAATTGATGAGATTTTAGAGCGTATCATCACCGATATTCCAGCGCCAAAGGGTGACGCAGAAGCACCGCTTCAAGCCCTTGTTTTTGATTCGATATTTGATGCATATAAAGGTGTTATTCCTTATATACGTGTTGTGAATGGAACCCTTGAAAAAGGCGATAAGATTAAATTTATGGCTTCCAATGCTGAATATGAAGTGCTTGAAGTTGGGGTCCATACACCTAAAATTGTGAAGAGAGATTACTTAGGACCAGGTGATGTAGGTTACTTAAATGCGAGCATCAAAGACATTGAAAATGTTCGTGTTGGTGATACCATTACCTATGCTGATAGACCTGCAAAACAAGCTTTACCGGGTTATCGCACACTTAACAGTGTTGTATTCTGTGGTCTATATCCCATCGATGCCGATCAATTTTTAGACTTAAAAGACGCGCTTGAAAAGCTTAAATTAAACGACGCATCACTTCTTTATGAACCGGAAACATCCCAAGCTTTAGGCTTTGGTTTTAGAACAGGTTTCTTAGGTTTGTTGCATATGGATATCATTCAAGAACGCATTCGAAGAGAGTTTAATATCGATTTGATTGCGACTGCACCTTCAGTGGTTTATCATGTCTATTTGACTGATGGAACCATGGTCAGTGTCGATAATCCCTCGAAATTACCAGAGCCACAACGCATTGAACGCATTGAGGAACCGTATATCAAAGCATCCATCATGTCACCTAAAGAGTATGTAGGTGCCATCATGGATATCTCACAAAAGAAGCGTGGTATCTTTGGTGATATGAAATATATCGATGCCAATCGCGTGCATATCACCTATGACTTACCCTTATCAGAAATCGTGTATGATTTCTTTGATAAATTGAAATCATCGACGAAAGGTTATGCTTCCTTCGACTATGAGATGTCGGGCTACAAGCCTTCTCAACTATCCAAGATGGATATCTTATTAAATGGCGAAGTTGTCGACGCGTTATCCATCATCGTACATCGCGATTTTGCATATAATCGTGGAAAAGCTATCTGTGAAAAAATGGTTGAACTGATTCCAAGACAGATGTTTGAAATACCTGTGCAAGCTGCTTTAGGAACAAAAATTATTGCACGTACTACGATCAAAGCGATGCGTAAAGACGTTTTAGCGAAATGTTATGGTGGCGATATCTCGCGTAAAAAGAAACTCCTTCAAAAACAAAAAGAAGGTAAGAAGAAGATGAAGACACTTGGTCGAGTCGATGTACCACAAGAAGCCTTCTTAGCCATATTATCCAACAGTGATGAGTCATAACTCGTCACTTTTCTTTATTATGTAAACCATTTTTGGTATAATCAAGATATGAAAGGCGTGATCATGTGAAGGGGCTTTATGTGCATATCCCATTTTGTGAATCGATTTGTCACTATTGTGATTTTGTGAAGAGAGTACCTAAAAACGAGCAGATGATTGATGATTATCTGCAACGTTTAACACAAGAAATCGCATCTTATAGTACCCATTTTTCAAACATTGATACGATTTATATTGGTGGGGGAACACCATCGATGCTTTCTGCGAAACAACTATCTGTATTGTTTCATGCACTCAAAGACATTCATCCCGTGGAATATACGATTGAAGTTAATCCTGAATCTTATACTGAAGAGAAGGGTGAACTCTTTAAATATTATGGCATCAATCGTGTGAGTTTAGGTGTACAAACATTTGATCAAGACTTATTATCTTATCTCAATCGAAAACATACAATTGATCATGTCTTACGCGTCATTCATCATCTAAAAGATTTGGGAATCCCTCGATTATCGATTGATTTGATATATGCAATACCTGGACAAACGCTAAACATGCTTGATCATGACTTAGCGATGATTGAAAAACTCGGTATTACCCATGTGTCGTGCTATTCCTTAATCTTAGAAGAAAAAACATATTTTTACCATCAATATCTCAAAGGACAGTTTCATCAAATGGATGAAGATATGGAAGCATTGATGTATGAACGTGTGATGAAGACGTTAAAACAACAAGGGTTCGAGCATTATGAAATCTCAAATTTTGCCAAAGAAGGGCATCAATCGATGCACAATAATCTCTATTGGACACTTCAAGAATACATCGGTGTAGGATTGGGTGCGCATGGATTTGTCGATGGCTATCGAACCTATAATCACCGCCATTTACCAGAATATATGCATGATTGGATGGAAAGAAAAGAGCAACAGACCGAAGAGATGCTCTTAACCGATGATCTACTGTTTGGATTGAGAAGAATTGAGGGCATCGATATTAAAAAGATTGAAGAACGCTATCATATCTCAATCTTCGATAAATATCCCTCACTGATTGAAAAAATGTCGCTTGGTCTCATTGAGATGAAAGAAGGAAGACTTAGATTAACCCGTGAAGGTCTCTTTTTGGGTAACCAAGTCTTTATGGTGTTCGTATGAAATATATCATCAAAGATTATGAACTTTATTTAAAAAAGGAAAAAGGTTCAAGCCCCAATACCGTGTCATCTTATGTGAGAGACATTGAGCAATACGCCTTTTTTCTTGAAAAATATCATCAAATCACTAAGCCAGATCAGATTGAAAAGAAGCATGTTGATGCGTTCATGCGAAGTCTAAAGCGTGATATGACAACTAAAAGTATGGCAAGAAAACTGACAGCTATACGTAGTTTTCACCACTTTTTATTGATCGAAAAAGAAGTGGATGGTGATGTAACAAAGGCTATTCAATCGCCCAAGATAGAAAAGCATTTACCTCAAGTGTTGAGCGTGGATGAAGTGATGGCTATCCTCAAACAGGTTGATGTAACCAAGCCTTTAGGACTGAGAAACTTAGCACTTCTTGAACTTATATACGGTTCTGGTTTGCGTGTTTCGGAACTGCTCGATATCGAAATGAGCGATATTCACCTCAATCAAGGTTATGTGATCGTGAAGGGAAAAGGTGAAAAAGAACGTATGGTTCCCATCTCAGATCCATCTGTTGTTGCATTAAGAAACTATATTATTAAAGCAAGAGATCAACTTCTTGAAGGCAAAAAATCATCTTATCTTTTCCTCAATCAACAAGGAGAAAGACTTTCTAGACAAGGATTTTTCAAGCTTTTAAAGAAGTTAGCACAAGAAGCTTTTGTCCACACAGAGTGTTCACCACATACATTAAGACATTCGTTTGCGACACATTTGCTCGAAAATGGAATGGATTTAAGAACACTGCAATCTTTGCTTGGACATGAAGATATTTCAACAACACAAATTTATACGCACATCAGCCAAAAGCGAATCAAAGAAATTTATCAACAGGCACATCCTCGTGCCAAGGAGGACAAACATGACATTTAAACGCATATTTCTTATTGTATTAGACAGTCTAGGTATCGGTGAAGCGCCGGATGCAAAAGATTATAATGATCTTGGATCTAACACGATTGGCCATATCGCTGAAAAGATGGACCTTTATATTCCCAATATGCAAGCCTTAGGATATGGGAATATTGCACCGATCAATAACGTTTCTCCTGTAAAACATCCGCAAGCTTTTTATACGAAAATACAGGAAGCATCGCTTGGTAAAGACACGATGACTGGGCACTGGGAAATGATGGGGATGTACATCACCAAACCTTTCCAAACCTTTACGGATACAGGATTTCCTAAAGCGTTAATCGATGAGTTGGAGAAAAAAACGGGAAGAAAAGTCATTGGAAATATAAGTGCATCTGGCACAGACATCATCCGCGATTTAGGTGAACATCATCTTAAAACCGGCGATTTAATCGTCTACACATCAGCAGATTCAGTTTTACAGATTGCGATGCATGAGGGTATTATTCCGATTGAAGAACAATATAGAATCTGTGAAATTGCACGTGAGATCACGATGAAGCCAGAATGGAAAGTTGGTCGTGTTATCGCTAGACCTTTTGTTGGAACGGCAGCTAACAACTTTACCCGTACACCTAATCGGCATGATTATGCATTAAAACCTCATGTGAAAACAACACTCAATTATTTGGATGAAGCGGGTTATGACGTCATCGCTTTAGGTAAAATCAATGACATTTTTGATGGTTATGGTATTAATCGCCATAGCAAAACTAAGAGTAATGATGATGGCATGCAACAGATTATTCATGTCGCAAAAGAATCTTTTACGGGGCTATGTTTTTTGAATTTGGTTGATTTTGATGCACTTTATGGGCACAGAAGAGATCCCATTGGTTATGGTAAAGCCATTGAAGCTTTTGATGCACAACTGCCTGATTTGATGGCTGAACTTCATGATGATGACCTCCTCATATTGACTGCAGATCATGGAAACGACCCCATTCATCATGGAACAGATCATACGAGGGAATATGTACCTATGCTCGTCTTTTCACCCCGATATAAACAGGGTAAAAAGCTCCCCATCTTAAAGACATTTGCAGACATAGGGTATACGATCAATGATAATTTTAAAACAGAAAAACCAAATCATGGTCAATCATTTTTACACTTATTAGGAGGTGAAAAAAGATGATAGAATGGATCAAAAATCTTGAACCCGAGTTCTTGATTGTCTTCGGATTGCTCGCTCTTGTAGTGCTCGTAACAATTACTCTCTTGATTAAATCACAGCGCATATTGAACCTCATCGGACGTCGAGCACTCATTTTGAAAGAGGATTTGCTTAAGCGTAACGAGGTAGATGTTGTCGATATCATGGTTGCCAATTCGAGTTATGTGAACGTTGAAGCTGCAGCGATTGGGCTTATTTATCAGAAAAAATTGTTGCCTTTAAAAGAAGAAAACACGATCATTTTGGCACGTGATTCTCATAAGATTACACTACCTATTCATGAATTAAGAAACTATGTTTTAGGCACCGATATGAAGGTTAAAACCATCAAACTCTACGTCGAAGATTCATTGGGAAGACGTAGTTTTAAACGCGCTAAAAACAGTAAACGCTATTTGAAGAAAGTGATCAAAGTTGAGATGAAATCAGCACGTATCGAAGCAAAACGCGTACGTTTTGAAATGGGAAACTATCGATTACTAGAACGTATCGGACTCATTTTTTCTGTGCTTTGGAGCCCCTTTAGAAAAGCATTTAAAGGGATTCGATTAGGACTTAATCGCAAGTTAAAACTTCGCGAAGAACGTCTTGAGCTCAAGAAAAAGGAATTTGAACATCAACAAATGCTCAGGGAAGTTGCTGAAGAAGAAAGACGCGAAGACGAACGAGCAAAGCTTGAAAAGAGACTCATGGAAGAAAAACAAAAGGCTAATATTGAAGCAAGAAGAGCTGCATTAAGACGCAAAGAGGAAGCGCGTATTTTAGCTAAACAAGTCAAAGCATCTGAAGAAGAATTGAAACTTGCAGAAGCTGAAGCAGCACTTCATGAAGTCGAAATTGAAGAAGAGAAACAAGAAAAAATAGTTCAGGAAGAATTTGAAGAAACACCTAAAAACGACATAAATCAGGCTGATGAAACACTTGCAGAGGTAATAGAACAACCTGAAAAAATTGAAGAAAAGCCTGTAAAAAAGCCATCAACACGTAAGAAAAAAACATCACCAACAACGGGTGATGTAGAAGAAAAAACGAATCATAATAACAATGAAGGGACTCAGGAATGAGTCTCTTTTTCATGATTAAAACGTGACATGCGTGCTTCAAAACGCTGTTTTAAATAAGATAAAATGAATGACATGAGTGCAATAGATGGTGCCAAAATACCAAGGTTAAAGATCAAAAGATCTGAGATTCCCGAAGGATAAGTGCGAGGATCAAGAAAAGGATAGATGAATCTTGCACCGACAAAATTGGGCATGAGAGTTTCTAGCATATCACCTAAAAGAGGTTCAATCACGACATAAACAAAGAGCATATAGACTAACGGGTAGATAAGTGAAATATAAAACTTTTTGCTTGAAATATGTTCTTCAATTACAAGCATGTAAAAGATAGCATAGAGTATGGGGTTGATGGTGTGAAGGATGTGATTTAAAAAACTAACACCACTCATATATGGGATGAGTAAGGTGTGAAAAACAATCCCGGTGACTAATATGTTGAGAAAACCGATGAACGCAAATGAGGTATATAAACGACCTCTTTTTTTTGTGAAAAGGTAGAAGAATGCAATACAAGTGATGATGATGTTGCTCTGTGTCGTAAAGTATAAAAATGTAATCAAAGTAAATTCGAGTGGGTTTGATCCAAGGAAAGAACGACCGATCTGTAAAGTGATACCTAGAACTCCCCACATCAAAACGAGATAAGCAATTATGCGTTTGACATTTTCCTGATCTCTAATACGTTGTGTGAATGAAATCATAAAATCACCTCATCAAAAGTAATGACGGATATTATCTACATTTGAAGTGACACCAAGTGTGAGCATCAGACGAATACGCGCTTTGTGGCTTGAAAGGTTTTCGGTGAAGATCACACCAAGTTGATTCAAGTGATGTCCGCCGCCTTCGTAGCCATAACTATCGAGTACACGTCCCTTGGGACAGCGAGATGTGATGAGTACAGGTATGTTTAAAGAGATAGCCCGTTTGATTCCTTCAACCATCATTGGAGGAACATTTCCTCGTCCAAGGGCTTCGATAACAAATCCCTTAACATCATGCTCGATCAGTAAGTTTAGTATAACTGAACTTGCTCCAGAATATGCTTTGATGATTTCAACACGAGGCTCGATGTGATCTGGTGTGATGTGCTGACGCAAATAATGAGTTTGACGATAGTATAAAACGTTGTCCTGTTCAACTATACCGATAGGACCAAATTCAAGAGATTTAAAAGTATCAAGCGAAAGGGTATGTGTTTTCGTCACTTCAGAAGCAGCGTTGATTTCATCGTTCATGACGACGAGTACTCCCATATCTTTAGATTCGGGATGAGCAGCAACCAAAATGGAACTCACTAGATTACTCAATCCATCAAAACCAAGTTCAGAGTAGTTACGCATAGAACCGGTGAATACTACAGGCTTAACAGTCTCGAGATAAAGGTCTAAAAAGTATGCGGATTCTTCGAGAGTATCTGTACCATGAGTGATAACAACCCCATCGATTTTAGGGTCTAAAAGATAAGATTTAGTCAGTTTTGCGAGCTCAAACATATCATTAGGTGTGATAGAGGGGGATGGTTTGAGAGAAAACTGATGCGATAGTAAATCGATGTTTTTAAGTTCAGAAGCGATATTTTGAAGCAACTCAGAGTGATTATCGCTGATAATTGCTTTACTCGTTTCTTTATGCTTCGTCATCGATATAGTACCGCCAGTAAAGATGATTAAAATCGTTTTTCGTTTCATAGGATCACCATATTTATTGTACCATAGCCCCTATTTTTTGCGCATTGGAAAATACAAGTTTAGCAATAGTCAATTTTCGATGGTTCACACCATGCATTGGGATAAGAAGACGAAGTTTGAGCAAAAAAGAAATCCACACTTATCAACACAAAAACGTTTGACCGCACAATAAGGCTTACAAAATATGGTTAACATAATATATATTATACGAACAAATACAAAATAAAAAGATGGTTGTGTGAATCGATAATCACCGTTACGATTTTTGTAATGATATATTTAAATAAGAAATATATCGCTTCTATCGCATATAAACATATGCATAAAAAGAATATGAGTGTAATAAAGATGTTTGAGAGTAGATTTTAAGCGTTTGACAACTGCTTTCGTGATTAATCCTCTGTCTTTGGCTTTCGATCGCTGAAATCGCGTTTTGAGCACTTTTGAGGATATCCATGTTTTTCACTCTTTCCTCAGTTAGTTCTTCTTCTTTTATCCTATATATGTGTCAAAAAATCGAGCTGATGATTCCACTATATTTTATTCGCTCAAACGCTCATACAGCGTCACTGATTACTGAATACAACAATTTGAAGAAACCATGTTTTATACATCCCTTTTTGTATGATGTCATATAAACACTTCAACATAGCAAACTCAAGGTTAGAGTTCTCCTCTTTTTTTTCCATCCTTCAGATCTATGATTAATTTTCGTTTCAATCCTTATTTAACGTTTTCTTTCTCGTGCTCATGCATGCGCGCGTATACGCAGCGCGCATATTCCTATATTTCTTCTTCTCATCCATCGCTTTGCTCTTGTCATGATGCAACAGATTACACCGTGGTCATTGATAGAGGTATTTTTATAGTTGGTCCCTATTGTGCATGATGACTTTGTATCACTGATGACTTCTGAGTTAATTGTCTTATTAATCGAGTTTTTTTGTTTGAAAAGTTACTGATTTTACATTTGATCATCACATCATTTTTTTTGTGACCTTCTATTCATCTCAAACATCATCAACCAAGCAACATGATTTTCTTTTAGTCATCCTCATCAATTATTAAGTATACCAAAGTTTACAAATACTAAACTCACATTTTTACTTTTTACTTTTTATTGATCTTTCTTTACTTTTCTATTTTACATATGAATATAGATAAAACACACCAATTTCTTGATGTGTATGTGGTGTTTGCTAGATGCATTGATAAAAAAATAAAGGGCACGAATGCCCTTACCATGCGATGAATTTTAGTATATCTTCTGTCAATTGATCGGGTACATCCACAAGAGGTGAGTGACCACAATTATCATAAACAACTAAGGTCGACTGTTTCTCCAACGCCTTCACGTTCTCTAAAACCATATATTCTGGAACAACTATATCTTTTCTTCCCCATGTATGAAGAATAGGACATTTCACATGTTGGATATTATTGGTTCCTGCATTATAGAAATTGTGTTGACTTGACATATTCAAATTGGCAAGTGCCCAATCGGCATCAATTAAATTGCGTTGCTTGAGTGATTCATTAATCCACAATTGATTGTCTTCTGCACTCGGTTTATTTACCGTATAAATGGTTGCATTGAAAACCCAACTCATCATCGCGAAATTCTTATTCTTTTGTGCATCCAATAAGGGGACAACTTGAATGGGATCTTTACCCATTTCTTCAGGAGATGCATAAACTTGACCCAAAAGCATCTGATTGTTTTCACCCTTCTTAAAGACGGGATAACCACGGTGTGTTGTTGAGTTAATTAAGACCATCTTATGGATCACATGTGGATAAGCTGCAGCAAACTCTAATGCAACCCCACCACCCAAGGACCACCCCACGAAATCGGCCTTTAGAACCTTTTTTGCTTGTAGGAAGAGGTAGATATCATCCGCGAAGTCTTTAAGCGATGTAATGCGACGATAGTAACTGGAATCACCGTATCCCCGTAGATCAGGTGCAATCACACGTATCGTTTTGGGTAAGCGTTCCAATAAAGGTGTCCAATGCATCGATGAGGAAAAATTACCATGGATTAAGACGAGTGTCTTCTCACCGGTTCCTTGCTCAATGTAATGAATCACTTCACCATTCTTCAGTACGATTTGTTTCTTTTCTAACATGCCTTAATCCTCCTAGATTGTATAGTTCGTTTCTAATGCATTGATAAACCCTAAAACGAGGGTTACAAAGAGCATCGGTTTCTCATACATGGATGCATGACCCACACCAGGTAACATCACAAGATAGGATGTCGGTATGGCATGATGTAAAGCCTTTTGGTTTGCAAGAGGTGTCAAGTAATCTTCATCAGCTGCGATGATCAGTGTTGGACAGGTGATCTTATCTAAATCTTGTCTGACGTCAAATGATTCTGCACTGTTCGTTAAACGCTCCATCGCATCCAAAAATGTAGGATTTGAAAAGATGGGAAGGAGTATCGCTTGACGTTTTTTCATCCAGTCTAACCGCTTCTCATAATAACTCGGTGAATAGATGACAGGAATCGTTGCTTGATAATAGGTTTCACCTTGTCTGGTTCGACCGATCGCATTCCATTGATGACCGATTTCAGCAAGCCATGGGCTGGTATAAGGTGTGGTGTTAAACAAGACGAGACGTTCGACGATATGGGGATACTTGATAGCAAACAATAAAGCAACTTCTCCGCCGTAAGAAATACCGACGATGTTGATGCGGTGAATCTTCAGTTCTTTGAGAAGTGTCTCCATGATGTCGACTTGAATGGCTTGAGTATAAAAAGAATTTTCGAGTTTTTCGCTTTGACCTTGATCGATGAAATCTAATCGAATGAGCTGATTCTGATGAGATAACGTTTTAACGAAAGGTTCCCAGCTTTTGGTCGACATCATGATGCCGTTTAAGATCAGGATTGGTTTGCCTTCTCCTTGAACATCATAGAAAATGTTTCGACCTTTAAAATCTAAGAATGGCATGCTATTGAATATAACCCAGTTGGATGGCTTCAGCTCTAAGCTCATCTCTAAACTTGGGGTGTGCAATCGAAATCAAGAGATTCACACGTTCTGCAACGGTTGTTCCTCGAAGCGATACACAACCGTATTCGGTGACCACATGATCGACATCTGCACGGGATAACGTGACGATGGCACCAGGTTTTAAGAAGGGAACAATTTTGGAGATTTCTTCACGTTCACCGGTCTTTTGATTTTTCACCATAGCGGTGGAATATAATGTGATAAAACTCATACCACCTTTTGAGTTTTGTGCACCCACTGCAGTGTCGGCTTGTCCACCGGTTCCAGAGAACTGTTTATGTCCAATCGATTCGGAGGCGCATTGTCCTGTTAAATCGACTTCAATGGTAGTATTGATGGAGACTTGATTGTCATTAAGTCCGATGATTGCAGGATCATTGACGTAGTTACCATTGAGAATTTGAACACTTGGGTTGTTATCGATAAAGTCGTAGAGTTCTTGTGTCCCAAGTGCAAAGCAGCACACATGTTTGCCTTTATGCGTTTTCTTTCGTAAACCGTTGGCTGCACCTGCTTTAACAAGTTTCATCAAGCCTGTGGTAAACATTTCAGTATGAATCCCTAAATCTTTTTTGTGCATCAACGCATGCGCAACCGCATTGGGAATACCACCGATTCCAAGTTGCAACGTTGAACCATTTTTAATCTTTTCGGCGATGAAGTGACCAATCGCAATATCTTTCTCGTTGGGTTCTGCATCTGGTAATACGGGTGGATAATAATCGACATGGATGATGTAATCGATATGACTTTCATGAACTTCCAAATCGCCGAATGTGCGAGGGAAGTTTGGACTGACCTCCAAGATGACGATATCTGCTAATTCAATAGCTTCCTTTTCATAAACGTTGGATAATGAAAGCGATAAAAAGCCATGCTTATCAGGTGGCGTTGCTGTACCGACGAAAATAGTCGGTTTGACATGTTCAAAACGCTTACGACCAGCTAGGTGCAAGTGATTGGGAATAAAACTGATGTTGCCATTGTCATGTGCCTTTCTTAAGGACGCACCATAAAACCAGCTGTCAACTGAAAATGATGTCTTATATTCAGGGTTGATAAAGAACTCACCATTTTCAAATGGTAAACAGTTTGTGACACGCACGTTTTGGACTTCTGAAGCACGTTGATGCAATGCCTTGATAAATTCCTTCGGTTCAGCGCCTGCCATGCCTAAAACGATGTTATCGTTCGATTTGACCACATGGATCGCTTCTTGAACCGTAATGATTTTCGGAGATTTCATGTTCATACCTCTTTCTTATAAAATGAGGACAAGGGGAGGGTTGCCCCTCCCCTCGCTCAATTTGAACTTATTTTGCTTGAATTTGTGATAGGGTTTCGATTTCTCTAACTTTTTCAAAAATGTCTGTACTTGGATTGTACTTCAAGAGTGACATGGAGTCAATACCCCAACGCTTGCCACCACCGAAATCAACAGATCCACCCATGGGGATAGAAATAGGTGCTGATTCCATAGCCTTGATGAAGGATTCCCAAGTGAGAGTGCCTGTACCAACGCGTTCGAGACCTGCGATGAATGTACGTGCTGCAATATAACCAGCGATAGCGAATGAGTTGGAAAGCATAGCTGTCTTACCTGCTTCATCCAAGAAACTTGCATTGTTGATTGCAGTTGCGAAGAGTGCTAAGTCTGCACTACCTTTATCACTGAAAATATCAACCCATGCATTGGTATAGATGGGGAAAGTGTAATTGGTTGCTGCATCGACTGCAGTTGCATCAGCGTTAACATAGGATGTGAACACAGGAACGTTGAATGCAACACTTTGCATGACACCGATTGCTGCCTTGAAAGGCGCTTGGTTGGTTGCGATGATAACCGCTTGAACACCTTGAGTACGGAAGTTTTCAATGGCTGTATTCAATGCTGGAATATCAGAGGTTGCGAATGAACTGTAGATGAAGTTTGCATTTCTGCCTGCAGAACGCGCTTCGATTTCAACACCTTCACGGATGGATGAACCAGCATCGTCTGTTGTATAGAGGACACCAACTTTCGCATTAGCTGCGAGTGCTTGGTTACTTCCTGTACCGAAGAGAGCTTCATTGAGTGCACGTGCAGTCATGATACGACCATCGGTTAAGTAGATGGGTTGTACGGGCATCACAGGATCAAGTGGTGATCTTTCGCGATAGAGCACGTTAACACCGGTTGCTGCATAAACCATGGGGACACCGACTTCGCGGATTAAACCTAAGGTTGCAGAAACGGTTGGTGTACCGAAGTGTCCAACGAGTGCGAACACTTTGTCATCATTGATAAGCGCACGTGTATTGGTTAGACCAACTGTACCATCAAAACCGTCATCTCTGTTGACATAAACGATTTCACGACCACCAATTCCACCTGCTTCATTGATTTCTTCAAAAGCGGCTTTCATACCATTTGCAAAGGGGACACCAACGAAAGAAAGTGCACCTGATAGAACAGCGGTGTTACCAACTTTGACAGTGGTCGCAGTCACACCTTGAACGGTGATGTTACGAACTTCTGCGTAGAATGATGTGGTTAAACTTTGATAAGTAACAACGACATCATAACGTCCGATTGAACCTTGAACGAATCCTGACAATGTATATTGTGAAGAGGTTAAGGTTTGTCTGCGGCCAGTGTTGAATAAAACTTCAACGACTAAACCAGCAGGATTGAACGCTTCTTGCTTGTTGTAGATCTGTTGTGTTGGAACAGAAACAACATTTAAACTGAGAGCTTCTTCTGGAGCTTCTGGGTCAAAGACAGCGATACCGAAGGTTGCAGTCACACCTTCATAAGTGATGGTGATTGTCTTGAGACCAGCTGCTGTGGATGAGAAACCCGTTACTGTGTAGTCAGCAGCAGTTAATGTACGGTCTGTACCATCACTGAAGATGACTTTCACAACCATGCCGGCTGCATTAAATGCATCACCGACGATGTACTCTACTTTGGTAGGTGGCGTTACGGATAAACGATCTACCGTGACTTCTTCTTCAGCACAAGCAAACAAACCGAAGGAAGCCAGCAAGAGCACGAGAAGAGCAATAATCTTTTTCATATTTTTCTCCTTTTTGCCTTTTGGCACTTTTCTATTTTCTATGTTTACAAAGAAACATGTCAAACCTAATGTTTAGAACCTAAATACGCATTGACGAGTTGTTCGTCCTTGAGAAGCATGTCACCCTGTCCTTGTGAGACAATCTTACCGAGTTCGAGAATATACGCGTAATCGGCAATTTTGAGTGTTTGGAACGCATTTTGTTCCACGATGAGAATCGTACGACCTTGTTCCTTAATCTTACTGATGATCGCAAAGATATCACGAACGATGAGTGGTGCTAAACCGAGTGAGGGTTCATCAAGTAAAAGTAATTTCGGATTACCCATGAGTGCACGTCCAATGGCGAGCATCTGTTGCTCACCACCTGATAATGTGGAAGCTTGTTGTTTTCTTCGCTCCTTGAGAATCGGGAAATAACCAAACACTTCTTGGAGAAGTTCTTGAATGATCTGACTTCTCTTCTTGATGTGAACAATCCCCTGATCATCGGTTGTTTTTTGTGTCTTGAGGGAATAAGCACCAACGAGCAGATTTTCTTCAACGGTTAATCCATGTAAGATCAAACGTCCTTCCGGTGATTGTACAATACCAAGACCAGCAATTTTATGAGGATCTTGGTTGGTGATGTTTTCACCATCGAACAAAATCCTTCCACTCTTGACTTTAACAACCCCTGAGATGGAGCGAATGGTGGTCGTTTTCCCAGCGCCATTGGCACCAAGAATTGCCACAATCGATCCCTCATTGACATTCATGTTGATCCCTTTAACAGCGCGAATAATGCCATAGTCGATGACTAAGTCTTTGATTTCTAGAATCGCCATCTTACTCACCTCCTAAATAAGCTTCTTGGACAACAGGGTTGGATTGAATCTCTTTTGGTGTTCCGATGGCAAGCATCTTACCAAATGAGATGGCACAGATGGTATCACAAAGTTCCATCACAAGACCCATGTCATGTTCCACGAGGAAAATGGTCACTTTGTATTCCTTCTGAATCTTTCGAATGGTTTGGATCAATCGATCGGTTTCAAGATCGTTGAGTCCTGCAGCAGGTTCATCAAGGATGATCAGTTGCGGATTACTCATGAGGGTACGTGCAAGTTCAACCTGTTTTAAGATCCCATAGGGTAATCCAATCGGGTAAAAATCTTTATAGGCAATCAAGTTTAAATCGGTAAGAACTTTAATCGCTTTTTGTCTTAGAACGGACTCCTCACGTTGAAAACGGCGTGTTTTTAACAGGTGATGGAAAAATCCGGTTTGATAGAGTGAGTGTGCACCGACGAGCAAATTATCGAGAATCGATAACTCCCAAATCAATTCGACATTTTGGAATGTCCGCACAATGCCTTGATGGATGATATCGTGAACCGCATAATGATTCAAGTTGATGACATCGTTTCGCTTGTCGCGATAATAGATGTCACCCTTGGTGGGTTTATAAAATTGTGTAATACAGTTGAATACTGTGGTTTTACCAGCACCGTTGGGTCCGATGAGTCCAAAGATTTCACCTTTTTTGACATCGAAGGAAAGATCTGAAACGGCAACAAGTCCACCAAACTGCATCCGTAAACCTTGTAGACGTAAGATGATGTCTTCGGGAAGTTCTTGTTGTCCCGCTAAAAGCAAGTTCTTATGTTCAAGGCGTAAGGCTTCAAGTTTTGTTTTCATCACTTGAAGCATGCGATCAAGACGTGCTTTTTCACGTTTTAATGTCTCTTCATCCTGATCTTTTAAAGCTTTTTCTTCAAAATCAAGTATGGATTGAACCCGGGCTTTTTCTTCCTGATATGCTTTTTCAGCATCCTTTAGTGCTTGCGAAGACCGTTCTAGAACATTGATACTTCGGATGAGCGCTTGTTTCTTTTCCTCGAGTTCTTGATGAAGCAATTGAATGTCTTGATGGAATGCATCGGTCAAAGTCGTCTTTGATGCATCGTTTGATCGACTGAGTTTACGCGTAAATGATGCTTTCTTGGCACGCTCCTTGAGTTTATAATTTTTTCCAAGCTTATCAATCTCAGGTTGGATGAAAGCTTGAACATATTGATCATGGCTGAGTGTTCTTATCTCATAAGAGAATAGTTCATCTCGAAATGCTTCTTTTCTTTTTGCCATTTTTTTCGCTCGTTTTTGAGCGAGTCTTTCTTCCATAACACTCAGATAAGATGCGAGATAAGTCATTTTCTTTTCAAGTCTATCCATCTTTTCAGCGATACGGAGTGTAGGGTTAAGGTTATTCTTCAGGTCCATAACGATACTCCTTTACTTTGGAAAGAATCCAATGATAGGCTTTTTTGCTGATACGAGAAAGATCACTAAACATTCTCACAATACCACCGGGATAAAACATGACCACTAAAATGATGAGTGCACCATTGATAAACAGTGAAGCATTTCCATAGCGGGCAAAAAATGGGATGCGAGCTAACACGAGTTGATTGAATCCGAAGATAAAGATCGTTCCTAAACTGACACCCCAAATGGATTTAGCTCCACCGATGACCACAGCAGCAAGGATATTTAAAGATAACGCAATGTTCCATATGTTGGGGATGGTTGAGCGTGTATACATCATGTAGAGCATACCGCCAATCACCGCAAGTACAGTGGATACGATAAAACTGAGTAAACGGAACTTTAAGATTGAAATACCCATAGCTTGTGCAGCAGATGTTGAGTTCTTAATCGAGAGCATGGCGCGACCTGTTGGACTATTGATGATGTTAAGGACTGCAAACATGGTCAAGACTAAAGCCAAGACAAGGACATAATAGACCTGTTCTTCACGGACAGCAAACCCTAGGATGGTATAACGATCGAGCTGAAAACCGACGAGTCCTTTGGTGACTTTGGTCCAAAATTTGAAGACTTCAACCAAAATTTCAGAAAGACCTAAGGTGATAATGGCTAAGTACATCCCTTCGATGCGAAGTGAGATAAATCCAACCACAGTACCTAATCCTATCGAAATCATGATTCCTACGATAAATGCAACGATCAAAGGCATTCCAGCAGTACCCAAGATATAGGCGACCACATAAGAACCAACACCGATAAAACCTGCAGTTCCTAATGAAGCTAAGCCGGTGTAACCAAGCAATAGCGTAAAACCTAAACCAATGATGATATAAATCCAAATGATGGCAAACACATCAACAACCCCAGAGGGAATCGCGTTGATGTTGCCTAAAATGCGGATTAAAATCATGACGAATAATGAGAGAAACACACCGAAAAAGGGATGTTTAGTCAACTTTTTCCAGGTGGATAGAGGTGTAGATTGTTGAAGTGGACGATGTTCGAGCATACTTACACCTTCTTTGCGATCCGTTTGCCCAATAGACCAACGGGTTTAATTAAAATGATGACGAGCACGAGTAAATAGACAATCGCATTGGACCATTCGTTACTGAGAAATTGCCAAGCAAAGACGCGGGATATCGGAATAATGAAGGCTGCAATCATCGGTCCTGCAAAGGTTGAGAAACCACCTAAAACAGCAGCGAGGAATCCGTTGATCTGTAAGCCCATCATCAGATCGGGTGACAATGTGAAAACCGTGGGTGCAAATAAACCTGCAGCCAGCGCACCAATACCACCAGCTAATCCCCAGCTCATCGCAGTGATGAATTTGGTGTTGACACCCATCATACCTGCAACCACTTCATTGGAGGCTGTTGCACGCACGCCTAACCCCCATTTGGTATACTTTAGTGCGATAAAGATAGCACCTAGGACCACAATGGTTGTTACGATGGAAATCAATGAATGACCTGAGATGTAAATCGGTGTCGATCCACCAACATTAAGTTCAAAAACTCTACGCGTTAAAGGCATGGGTGTAGGTTGAGCGTAGACACCAAAAACGACAGGAAATAAACCTGAGAAAACTAAAATCATGCCCATGGTGATCATCTGTTTGGTCAAAACGTTGGAATATCTCGATTTTCGTATCAACATTGTATCGATAAATAATCCAAAACCAAAACCGACGATAATCCCGATCACGATCGAAAACAAAAGCATCATCACAGGGTTACCCTCTGGATTATTGACCATCATGATGTTGACAAAGAGATTGGTGATCACATACGCACTAAAGGTTGCGATGGAGCTTTGAGCAAAGTTAGTGGTGTACGATGTTTTGAAGATGAGCACAATCGCAAACGTAATCAGGGCTAAAAACGATGCTGCGGTGATACCTTGAAAAAGCATGGATAAGATTTGTTGTAGTGTCATAGCTTACCCCCATTTCACGATATTGGCTGCCCACACATAACCGATACCTGCGGCGAGCATGCAGACGACCGTCCCGTCCTTGACCTGACCGCGTTGTAGGGCAAGGTGCAGAGACAGGATTTGGTCGATCTGGCCAATATGTCCGTAATCTTCAAGATAAATCGATTGTTCTGGCTTGAGACCCAGTTCTTGTAACATCGCATCATGACCCGAACGTTTGATATGAAGGATATCGAGATAACCGATATCACGAAGTGTCATGTTAGATTTACGAAGCGCTTCATCGATGCATCGATACCAATTGGGCATTGAAACTTCGTTCAATCGATTTTTCATTTTGACAGGGTCCATCAAGCGAAGCGATTTTTTTGCCTCACCGACATTGGCGAGTGTAATCGGATGACATAATCCTCCGATTTCAACACCAGCAGTTCGAGACAACGATCCATCGCCGATGACATGGGATCCCAAGAGTAAATTTTTACCGTAATTCTTCTTTAAAATGATGGCACCACCACCTGCACCGAGGTTGTACATCATGGACATATCCTTATCGGTAAAATCCACGAAATCACCATTACGATAGCCACCAACGACCATGATGACATGGATTTCATCGTCTGCAATGAGCATATCTTTCGCCATCTTCATGGCTGATACTGTTGTACAGCACCGGTTTTGAACATCGATACCCCATGCGTTTGTTGCACCAATACGATCTTGGATGTATAGTGCAGACGTGGTTAAAGGGTATTCCTTCCATTCTTCTGTCACACTTAAGATGACATCGATTGATTTTGGATCAATACCTGTATTTTTAAGGGCATCAAGTGCAGCGAGCGCACCCATTTCCTGTGTTCCATCCTGGGGGAGGGTCAAGGGAATAACTTTTTCGCGAATACCTAATTTGTCGATGACTGCTTGCTCGCTCCACACACCAAGTGTAGCTTCGGAGACATCGCGTGCTGTCATTCGACCTTGTGGTAAATAAATGCCAGTTCCTACGATTCCTACATTGACCTTGCTCATGAGGAACACCTACTTTCTACAAAATGAATTATAAGCGCATACCGCCGTTGACATTGAGTGTTTGACCTGTGACATAAGACGATTCTTCAGAAGCTAAGAAAAGTGCTGCATTGGCAATTTCATGAGGTTGTCCAAGACGACCAAGCATCGTAAGTTTTGCAAATCCATCAAGTAAGTCTTGTGGAACAGTCTTTAAGATATCGGTCATGATATAACCTGGAGCAATCGCGTTGACTCGAACATTTGCACCTTTGCGAGCAAATTCTTTAGCCCATGTCATCGTTAAACCGATAACACCTGCTTTGGTCGCAGCATAATTCGCTTGACCAATGTTACCGAAGACACCGACCACTGAGGAGATGTTGATGATTGAACCATAACCGTTAGCTTCCATATGAGGGCCGATTAAACGTGTCATATTAAAGACACCCTTTAAGTTAACGTCTATGACAAGATTCCATTGATCATCGGTCATTTTTCTGGTCATCGCATCTCTTGTGATCCCCGCGTTGTTGACGAGAATGTCGATTTTACCATATGTTGCAACAACTTCATCAAAGAACTTTTGAACACCTAAAACATCGGTGACGTTTAAATTGTAAAAGTGTACATTTTCACATTGATAGGTGGGTTCACCCATATCCGCTGCGATCACGATCGCACCTTCTTTAGCAAATGTTTCAGCCATGGCTTGACCTAATCCCTTTGCACCACCTGTTATAACAGCAACTCTATTGTGTAAACGTTTCATGCTTATTCTCCTTTATTTAACTTTCTTTAAAATCACGGCAGTACCCATACCACCGCCAATGCAGAGGCTAGCTAAGCCGATGTTGAGTTTGTCCTGTTTAAGCATTTCATGAAGTAAGGTTACGATAATACGGTTTCCACTCGCTCCAACAGGATGTCCTAATGCAATGGCACCACCATTGGGGTTTGTGCGGCTTAAAATATAGTCTTTGGTCACATGAAACGCCTCTGTCAATTCTTTAATAACACCTAAGGATTGGGCAGCAAATGCTTCATTGAGTTCAAAGGTATCAATCGCTTCAAAGGGAATATTCGCCAGTTTGATGGCTTGCTTAATCGCTGGTGTGGGACCTAAACCCATCACGGATGGATCAACACCACCTTGACCAATACCAATCACTTCAGCGAGTGGTTTAATATCATGAGCTTTCACGTAATCTTCTGAAGCCAGAATGATGAAGCTTGCACCATCGTTAATGCCTGATGAACTACCTGCAGTGACAGAACCATCTTTTTTGAATGCGGGACGAAGTTGAGCAAGTTTTTCAAGTGATGTTGTTCGATTCATGTATTCATCATGTTCGAACACGATGTCACCCTTCTTATTGGGAATAATGACGGGAGCAATTTCCGCCTTAAACTTACCTTGATCTTGTGCAGCGATGGCTTTCTTTTGGGATTCCCAAGCAAAAGCATCCTGTTCTTGACGTGTTAAACCGTATTTTTCAACGATATTTTCTGCGGTGACACCCATATGATATCCTTCAAATGCATCGGTCAATGCATCCCAAAGCATGTGATCACGCATCGGTTGTTCACCCATCTTAAGACCACTTCTAACTTGACTTGGGATCAAATAAGGGGTGTTACTCATCGATTCAACACCACCAGCAATCACGAGGTGATGTAGTCCCAGCGCAATGTTAGAAAAACCATTCATCACACTCTTCATACCACTGCCGCATACCATGTTGACACCATAAGCGGGGACTGAAGATGGAATGCCTGATAAAATCGAGACTTGACGGGCAACACCTTGTTTTAGACCCGCGGGTAAAATGTTACCGACTAAGACTTCATCGATATCGGATACTTGAATGTTTGTTTCTTTCAGTAGTTGTTTTAGAACCTGTGAACCAAAATCTGCGGGGTGAAGTGTAGATAGGGTACCCAAAAAAGACCCTATTGCGCTACGCTTTGCACCAATAACATAAACCTTTTTCATGTATATGCTCCTCCTAAAAGCGTTTTCAATTTTTTATAAAAAACATATTACATCATGAAAAACCAAAATAAATGGCTTAGTTAAGGTTTTTTTCATGTTGTAATCGCTTTTATATAACGTGAATACTTATTCATAATACGCTATTATTCTATCATAGAGAAAGCGCTTTGTCAACAATTGTGAGAGTGAATTCATGTTAGTGTGTTAAAAAACAAAAGAGAGGTGGGAGAATCCTCTCTATGTGTGCAAAATAACAAGGAGACAATTGGGAGTTATAACGATCATTATCCATGAATACTGGGGGTGTGAGGCATGCTTTGAATCTCCCAATCAATCATGTCTCACGATAAACATGAATAAACATTCGCTATAAGTATATGATAACTGAAAGCATTGAAAACGTCAAGATGTCTTGTGAAATCTTGTTCATCAAGCGATTCCTTTATCGCGATTGTTCACTTTTTTTGATATATCAAAGAGCTAACATGAATCTTTTTTCATTGTAATTTTGAACATTTTGATTTACACTTATAGGTGGGTGATACGATGGACCAGGTCAATTACCGTCTTCCCAAGCGAAAAGATGGACAAAAAACGTTTGATCATATTATTGATACAGCAAAAAAACTGTTTTCTAAAAATGGGTATCAAGCAACCTCAATCAATGAAATCATTGAAAAATCGGGGATTGCAACGGGAACGTTCTATTTATATTTTGATGACAAGTTTGCCCTTTATTCTTACGTGTTGATGAAGTATCGTCACTCGATTAGAAAAGCCATCTCTGAAGGTATTCAAGGTGCTCAAACGCGTTATGAAAAAGAAAGACTCGGGATTAGAGCCTTTCTTAAGTTTGCATGGAAAGATCCGCTCGCTTATCGTATCATTTGGGAATCCATGTTTGCTGATAAAGAACTTTTTAGAGAGTACTATGAAACGTTTAGTAGGGATTATGTCAGACAACTTTCGTCAGCCGTTCATCATGGTGAAGTCAGAGATGATGTCGATTTAGAAACCTTATCCTATATCCTGATGGGGATATCTAACTTCGTAGGTCTTCAAGTGCTTTTTAGAGAAACATTGACTGATATAGATTTAGATCGCATCACCGATAATGTGATGAAAATTCTACAAGATGGTATGTTCGTCAACTCAGCCCAATAGGGTTGAGTTTTTTTTATGTGAAGAGGACGATATCATCGTTTAAAAAAAAACCAAGCTTATGGGCTTGGCTATTTTTGGTTTTGTTCAACCTTGCAGGTGTTAATGCCAAACAAGGTGTATAAACCACAAAAACTGAAAAGTGCCGTGAAGACTAAGATGGCTGCGGGAATTAAAAGCCAATACAAGGGAAGGACGAAACTTAAGACAACAAGACCTAATGCGAGGACATAACGGATGATTTGGTCGACCTTTCCAACATTTTTCTTCAATTTCATGGGGTTTCCTCCTTTCTAAAAGATGGGTGTGACAGTGATTGTTGATCCATCACATGGGATATCAAGACGGCAGTTGAGTTTATTTTCGATACCTTGACCGAGCTCAAACCGGTAAAAATCAATAATCTTCACATCGTTTAAGGTTTGATGAACCCGCTGATTGGGGTCATAGAGTGATGATTGATCGAGCAAACACATCTGCTTGATATGTTTGATCTTCTCCTCCTCGCTTCCCGCGAATCCTTCTTGCTTAAGCAAATACATTTCGTAATCGAGTGTGTTTTGATCAAGTTCGCTAAAAGAAAGGTATTTCGGTCCGTGAGATGCAATCTGCATCGTGATTTTTTTACCGATGTCATCAGATTGTCGATCTGTAATCAATAAAACAGAGTGTTTGCCACCAAGATGCATATAGCTATAAAAGACTTGATGTGGTTGTTTTTTGATCCGATGAAAGCGGCGGATGAAACAATGTTCTTTGATGATTGTAGCGACTTTGTTGATATAGTCTTCAACGGTCATCCCTTGAATCAACACCTGTTTCGCATCCGATAAAGTGATGGCTGAGGATCGCATAAGATGCTCGCCAAGAGTCACCATCATGTCAATAAATTGAGGATGTTTAGAGACAAAATCGGTCTCAGCGTTCACCTCAAACAGGATGGCTTGGTTTCCATCTGTCACCACACGTGTTAAACCTTTTGATGCGATGCGTGTTGACGATTCTTGCTTAACAATCTTTGTCTTTAACCATTGTCTTGCGGAATCAAGATCATCATGGGTTTCTTCAAGGGCTTGTTTGACCTCAAGCATGCCTAATCCTGTTTCTTGACGCAGTTGTTTCACTTTGTTGATATCCATGATGATGACCTCCATCATAATTATAGCACTCCTACGTTTAATTAGTTAAAATAACGCATAAAATAAACAAAAAAGGCCAAAGCCTTAATCGTTGAATAAAGAGAGTTGTTCGACACCAAATTTGCGGTGACCAGAGACAATTCGTTGCCACTTTGAACTTCTTCCTTTGCCTAATGGACGAATCTTATCTTCATCTTTCAATCGCTTCAGTGTGCGATCGATGGTCGCGTCACTGACGTTTGGATGACGCTTTCTTAAGTCTTCTTTAGAGAATATTTCATCCAATTTTAAAATGCTGTTTTCTATGTTATTGGATTTGTTAAGTTCCTTTTCAAACACGTATTCATGGGCCATGTCATCAACTTCTTCATAGCTTGCAATGACAATATGGAGAAGGATGCGCGATAGCATATCGGTTTGAGCATAGCCTGATGACCAATAATACGATGCCGTAATGACTCCAGACTTCCAACCTTCCATTTCTTTGAGAAAATATTTGAAAAATGAAACGTATTTAAACACAGAAAAATCTTTAGCAATCAGCGCGTATAAAAGGATTAACGCAACCCATTCTTGATGCTGTGTCACGATGTTCATGTTCAAAAAATCAACATAGAAATTCGTGATCAGTTGTGTCAGTTCAAACTTCTTTAAACGAATGTTTTTTTCGTAGAGTTGCATCAATTTCTCTAAATCTTCTCGCTTGGATGCCTTTTTTGTTTTAAGCATCCCTTCCTCTTCACGCTCATAGTTGACAAATCCGATCGGGTCCGCATTCTTTGACATCAGTTTGATTAAGTTTCCCACTTCATTGACCAACAGTTCAAAATCTTCTGGTCTTTTATGAAGTTGATGTAAAGCCTGTTTTACGTTGGCTAAAAGATGTTCATCTTTGGTGCGCGGTGACATCGGTTTTTTTGCAAACAAACGAATGCGTGCATCGGTCATGTCTAACTGAAAAATCCGTGCGAGAGCGATGAGGTTTTGTTCCATCGTTTTCTTTTCAAACGCATGACTATCGCGGTTAAAAAGATCGTCATAATAAAACGATTTGCCTTTCGATTCATAGAGTGATAGAAGGAGCATCATCACATCTTGCGGGGTTTGGATACGCTCCATATTGCTTAAAGCTTTCATGACCATCATCTCCTAATGATGAAAACTTGATCCCCCGATGAATTCTCTCAATAGAGAATTGCATGGTACGATGTCATCATCGATATTTTTAAAATACTTCAAGAATTTTAAAAGGCGGTTCGCGGTAATGAAGTGTTTATTATCGCGTGGTATCGCTAGAAGTTGGGCAACAGCGTGCTTCTTTAAGACAGCTAACTCGTAGGTGAGTTCTGAATTAAAGACATAATTTGCTTCCTTTTGAAAGGGATAAATCCATTGGAACTCGCCACGGCGTACCGATGGCCACATGTTCATGGTGTCAATTGCTGATGCATTTCGATATTTTTGGTCCCGGACAATACGGCGTAGTAATCTCAACTCCGTGATACTGATGGGATTGTGATCATCGATATGGAGTTGGGTTTGTGGTGCGATGTAGATTTGGAATTTTTGATGTTTAGGAATGCTTCTCGTTAACTTTTCATTTAACGCGTGAATCCCTTCGATGATGATCGGTGTATCCTCATCTAAATGAATGGTTTTTCCTTGTTCACGCTTACCCGTCTTAAAGTTGAACTTTGGTAAGGTTACGCTCTGACCTTGAATGAGTGAGAGCATATCGTGGTTAAATAGTTCAACATCAAGTGCATCGATATGTTCTAAATCCGGTGATCCATCTTCATTTTTGGGAGCGAGATGCTTACCTAAATAGTAATCATCGATGGAAATCATGACCGGTTTAAGACCTCTTGACATCAGTTCAACACGCAAACGATTGGAGAATGTTGTTTTTCCGGATGATGAAGGACCTGCGATACCAATCAAACGAATGTTTTCAATGTTGTTTTGGATTAAATTGCCCAATTCGTTCAATTGATGATTGTGTTTGGTTTCACACATGTTGACAAAGTCAACCGCAGATGGGAAATCTTTCGCGTAATCATTGATTTTAGCAATCGAATTACCCTGAATGATTTTCCCCCATTTAGCAGCTTCTTTAAGTGCTTGTCCAAACGTGGGTTCATCAGTGAATTTAGGAATCTGTCCGTTCAGTTCAGCACGTGGATATTGAATGATGAATCCAGGGTGATAAGGAAACATCTCATAGGATGTCAATAATCCTGTTTCAGGAAGCATATAACCAAACATGTAGTTGATGTAGCCATCACACTCATATAAGTTCACATAATCTTCTTCGCGATATTCCATGATGGCGACTTTGTCGGGCATGTTGAGATCGGTGTATAATTTGGTTGCTTCACCAATGGATACCCGCTTACGTGTAATCGTGAGATTTTTTTGGATAATCCTATTCACTTCATCTTTAATGGCTTTCACAACGGCGATGTTGATCGGACCATCATAATGTTCTAAAATAGCTAAAATTGAACGTGAGATGCTGTAGTTAAATTTCACTTTGCTGCTTGGCAGTAAACGTTTAATAGCCATCGCAACCACATACCGAAGCGTCGATTCATACATGCGAATCGCATCGGGGTGATCATATCTTAAAAATTCGATGATGGCATCCTTGGTTTCAATATAAGAGAGCTCTCTTAAGCGTCCGTTCACGGTTGCAGCTAAAACATTTTTTTGACCCAATTCGCGTGCGATATCGAGCAAAACTTGGGGGCGGTCATACGTATAATGTTGACCTTCAATGGTTAATTTCATATGATTCTCCTATTCGTCCTCATCGAATAAATCAAATCTATTCAGATGAATCTTTTTATCTTTAAGTTCAATGACTTCTTCTTTCACGAGGTCAACGGTTTCGACCTTTTCTTTAGGTTCTACTTTTTTCTTGTTAACTTTTTCGACTTTAGGTTCTTCTTTTTCATCTTTAGCATCAAAGATTTCAATCGCATACCCTCTTCCAAGATCCATTTCTTCAAACATTTTTTTGCCGAATTTATTACCTGTGTACTTAAGATCGTTAGCAGTGAGCATCAAACTACCTTTTTCGGTTAAAATGCGTGTTCCCACATTTTCTTTTTGTTGGAGTCGACCCAAACGTGCAATCGAAACGGCAAGGTGGGGATTTGCTTTTTGATGTTCGATGATTAAAATACCACGACGATTACGGTTATAAACGGGTAGTTCTTCGACGACATCTTTGATGACATGTCCTCGGTTGGTTAAAATGATGAAATCATCACCTGGTTTGACATAGATGGCACCTGCAACTTCATCACCATCTTGAAGAGACATGCTCTTGACTCCACCTGCTTGCAAACCATAGAGTGGAAGTTCTTCGGTTTTAAAACGAAGCGCATACCCTTTTTTGGAGACCGACAGAATGTTTGACTTTTCATGAATATCGACACTGATCACTTCATCGCTATCTGCGAGTTTCATGCATTTGACGGATTTGTTGAATCGTGTGACTTCAAAATCAGCGATTTTTGCCTGCTTCATCATGCCTTCCTTGGTTGCAATCAATACATTGATATCTTCTTTGAAGTTGGATACAGGGAGAATTTTGACCAATCGTTCATTTTTTTCGATCGGTGTGATGTTGTTGATGTAGATGCCAAGATCTTTCCATTTTTGTTCATCGATCTTAAAGACAGGAAGGAAAATGTAGTTCCCTAAATTCGTGAAAATGAGCAGTGTGTCGAGCGTATTAAGTTCAACTTCAAACATGAGGGCATCGTTTTCTTTCAGACCACAGCTTTGAGAAGCTTGGTACGATCTGGTTGATGCGCGTTTGATGTAGCCATCTTTGGTAATACCGATCATGACTTTTTCATCGATGATTAAATCTTTTTGATCGATTTTGATGTTTTCAATTTCAGCTTCAATTTCGGTTTTTCTGACATCACCCAAGAGATCGACCATGTCGGTCAATTCCCTTTTGATGACACGCCGTAAAGCTTGTTCAGAGCTTAAAATGTGCTCAAGTTCTTTGATGCGTTCCGATAGACTGACCGATTCTTGTTCAAGGGCGATGATGTCGGTATTGGATAAGCGGTAAAGCTGCAAGGTGACAATCGCTTCAGCTTGAACTTCTGAGAATCCAAATGAAGCCATTAAATTTTCTTTGGCATTTTGTTTATTTTGTGAGTTCCTAATGATTTTTACGACTTCTTCAATCACAGAAACCATTTTGATTAAACCTAAAACGATGTGTTGACGTTTGGTCGCTTTGGCGAGTTCATAATTTGAACGGTTGGTGATGACATCCTTTTGATGGTCAACATAAGCTTTAAGAATAGGAATGACACCGACCAAAACGGGACGGTGATTCATGATAGCTACCATGTTGTAGTTGTAGGCAACCTGTAAATCTGTATTTTTAAATAAAAGGTTTAAGATCAGCTGTGCATCAGCACCTTTTCTTAAATCAATGGCAATTCTTAATCCTTCTTGGTCAGATTCATCTCGGATTTCTAAGATATCTTCAACCTTTTTTTCAATACGGAAAACATCCATCGCTTTGACGAGATCGGCTTTGTTAATTTCATAGGGTATTTCGGTGATGACAATCCTGTCTTGGGATTTGCTAATCTCTTCGATTTTGCTCTTTGAACGGATGACAATCTTACCACTACCCGTTTCTAAAGCTTGTAAAATACCTGAGTGTCCTTGAACGATACCACCGGTTGGGAAATCAGGGCCATGAATGATTTTCGCAATCTCCTCAAAGGTGATCTTCTCATTGTCGATATAGGCTAGGGTTGCATCGACGACTTCCTTTAAATTGTGGGGTGGAATGTTTGTCGCATATCCTGCGGATATACCTTTGGCACCGTTGACCAAAAGATTAGGAAATTTCGCAGGTAAAACAACCGGCTCTAATTCTTCATCATCAAAATTGGGGACAAAAGGCACCGTTCGTTTATCAATATCGCCCAGGAGAGCTTCAGCAGCTTTCGAGAGTCTAGCTTCCGTGTAACGCATAGCGGCAGCAGAATCACCGTCGATTGACCCATTGTTGCCGTGCATGTCGATCAAAGGGACACGCATTTTGAAATCTTGTGAAAGACGAACCATCGCTTCATAGATCGAGGAATCACCATGTGGGTGATATTTCCCCATGACTTCACCTGCAATGCGGGCTGATTTTTTATAGGGTTTATTGTGAAACATGCCAAGTTGTTGCATCGCGTATAAAATACGACGCTGAACAGGCTTTAGCCCATCTCGTGCATCAGGGAGTGCGCGATCTTGAATGATGTATTTGGAATAACGTGCAAAGCGTTCAGAGACAATGTCCTCTAAGGAAGATTCAATGACTTTTTCAACGTACTCGTTGACTTGTTTGATAATATTTGCCATTATAAGTCTCCTTTCTGAAGATCAAAATCGTCAGACACTTCAAAGTCGACATTATCTTCAATCCAGGTGCGTCTTGGGGCAACATCATCACCCATCAGCACGGAGATACGCTTATCGGATGCTGCTAAATCTTCAATACGGACTTGAATGAGTGAACGTGTCTCAGGGTTCATCGTGGTTTCCCACAGTTGGCTTGCGTTCATTTCACCGAGCCCTTTATAGCGTTGAATGTTGTATGGATTATCATCGATCAAAGCTTTGAGTTCTTCATCGCTCCATGCATAAAAAATTTCTTCTTTTTTACTCTTTTTCTTGGTCACTTTGTAGAGCGGAGGTTGTGCGAGATAAAGGCGACCATCTTCAATTAATGGACGCATATAGCGGAAGAAAAAGGTCAGTAAAAGGATTTGAATATGAGCACCATCGGTATCAGCATCGGTCATAATAATCACTTTTTTGTAATTACATTTTTTAAGATCAAAGTCAGCACCAAAATCGGCACCAATCGTATAGATGATGGTGCTGATTTCTTCATTTTTTAAAAGGATATCGATCGCGGTACGCTCGGTATTGATCACTTTACCTCTAAGAGGTAGTATGGCTTGAAAGCGACGATTTCTTCCCTGCTTTGCCGATCCTCCGGCGGAATCACCTTCAACCAAAAAGAGTTCATTGACGTTCTTATCTTTGCCTTGAGCTGGGGTTAGTTTACCTGATAAAAGCATCTCTTTCTTCTGCTTTGATTTACCATTTCGTGCTTCATCACGCGCCTTGCGGGCAGCTTCTCTTGCACGCTGTGCGGAGAGCGCACGGTTAATGATTTGAGAAGCAATCTCTCGGTTCTCTTCAAGATAAGTTGTAAATTTATCATACACCACATAATCGGTGGCATTTCGCGCTTCAGGTGTTCCAAGTTTTCCCTTGGTTTGTCCTTCAAATTCCAAAACATCCTCAGGAATACGTAAACTGATGATGGATGTCAATCCTTCACGAATATCTGAACCATCAAGATTGGGATCTTTATCGCGCAGTAGGTTATATTTTCTTGCATAGTCATTCATCGAACGCGTTAAGGCTGACTTGAATCCGATTTCGTGAGTTCCTCCATCACGTGTTCGAACGTTATTGACAAAGGATAAAATGTTTTCTTGATAGCCATCGGTGAATTGTAAAGCAATCTCGATTTCAATGGTTTTCTTCTTGTGTTCACCCACTAAATAGGGAGCTTCAATCAGGAGTGTATCGTGTATCCCATTTTTTCCCACATTTAAAAGTTCGATGTATGCTTTAATACCCTCATCGTATTTAAATGACTCCTTTTGAGGTTTTCGTTGATCGATTAAATTCATCTTCAAACCTTTGATTAAAAAGGCGGATTCTCGAATGCGTTCCTTAACGAGGTCATATTGGAAAAGTGTGGTTGAAAAGATTTTCGGATCAGGCTTAAACCATACCGTTGTTCCGGTCTTCTTCGTATCACCAATGCGTTCAATTTGACCAATCTTAGAACCACCATCGGTGAAACGTTGACGCCAAATGCCCCCATCGCGATAAATGGTGACTTCTAGAAAAGAGGATAAGGCGTTGACCACTGAGGAACCCACACCATGTAAACCACCGGATACTTTGTATCCGCTTTGATCAGAAAATTTTCCTCCAGCATGTAAAACAGTAAAAATGATTTCTGTTGTTGGTCGTCCAGATGCATGCATTTTGTAGGGCATACCTCGACCGTTATCAGAAACCTCGATAGAATTATCCGCCTTAATGGTGACGGTTATTTCGCTGCCATAGCCTGAAAGAGCTTCGTCGATAGCGTTATCAACGATTTCCCAGACGAGATGATGAAGTCCTCTAGCATCGGTAGAACCGATGTACATCCCAGGACGCTTACGGACTGCCTCCAAGCCTTCAAGGATTTGTATCGATTTTTCATCATAAATTTTGTTTGTATTATTCACATGATCACCAACTTTATGTATGCATTTATTATACCAAAAAATATATGCAACTACAACGTTTGAATATGTTTTCTTTTTCGTTTTGACACCCGTTTTAATCGTGATATAATGTATAAGTAATGAGGTGACTATGATGACGTATGTTTACATTTTCTTGTTAATGCTTCTCTCTTATTTCCTTGGATCCATTCCCAGTGGTTTGATCATTGGTAAAGTTTTTAAGAACATAGACATTCGCCAATATGGCTCAAAAAACACAGGTGCAACCAACGCGATTCGCGTCCTAGGCTTCAAATATGGTGTTTGGGCTTTTGTTTTTGATTCACTCAAAGGAGCACTCGTCATTTTGCTTGTTTATCTGATAAATGATCCATCACTCTTTTTAGTCAGTCAATATGAGATTAACATTTCTTCACTTTATGGGGCCGTCGCCGTTTTAGGTCATGTTTTCCCAATCTATATTCATTTTAAAGGTGGAAAAGCTGTTGCAACCTCAGCAGGCATGATATTTGCTATCGAACCATGGGTCGCCATCGGTGTCATTATTTTCTTCTTGATCATGTTTTTTATCACACGCTATGTCTCACTGTCTTCAACCATTGCAGCATCCTCTGTACTTGTCTATTTCGTCATCAGAGTCTTTATTGAACATGAACTCTTCAATTTATCGACACGCATCATGGACTTAGTTGTTGTGAGTTTGCTTGCAACACTCATCTTTATTCGACACAAAGCGAATTATCGTCGTTTAAAATTGGGCACTGAATACCGATTTATCCCAAAAAAGAAAAATAAAACACAACAATCTGCTTAAATGAGCAGATTTCAGTCTGTAGACAAAAGGACTTTTCCTGAAGAGTATATCCAAAGGAATATCCTTTTTTTTGTTGTTTTGTGGATAAAAATAAAAAAACGAGCTCATATGATCGAATTCAAAAGAAGCACGAAGAGATTTACCACATCAATGTGGCTAATTTCTTCAAGTTGTACATACTGAAAATCATGAGGCTTCGATCCTCATTCTTTTTAAGCCCTCTCAAGAAGGTGAACCCTAAGCAGTGATTCATCTTGGCGATGCCGAACACCCTTTCGATCGACGTCTTTCGCTTGGGGTAGAGTTCTTTGCCCGTCTCTGATAGCCTTGCTCCCCGCGCTAGAGGTCTGACATATTCGTACTGGTGTCTCATGAGGACCTTGGTTTTCTGCTGCGTGCAGTGCATCTTAAACGGACAGTTTAGACAGTCTTTGACCGAGGTCTTGTATTCCCTGTAACCCAGCTTGTTGGTTCCTCTATAGGTCAGAATCATCTCGTTTGGACAGACATAGTAATCATGGATATCGATATACTTGAATCTAAATTTGGTCAGATACATCTCACCGCCAGAACCGCCTTCACCTGCCTTACCGACGGGTTTCTTGTAGGGGATAACAGGTAAGACCTCACGCTTGAAGATTTCATGGAGTAAAACTGGATTATTGTAACCGGAATCCATCACCGCGACTTTGACCTCTTTGTGTCCATCGATATAATCGACGACGGTATCCAAAGCCATCTGGCCATCGTTGGCGTTTCCAGGAAACACCTCGGATGCCAATACCCAGCCGTTTTCGTCGCTTAAGACTTGGTTACTATAGGCTAATTGACGCTCTTTTTCACCTTTATGAAACATCCCACAGTCTGGATCTGTTAAACTCTTTGTTACTTTTTTAGGTTCATCAAAGTTTACTTCGGGTTTTCCTTCTTCAACTCTGAGCTCATTGATTTCCTCTTGAAGCTGCTTGACATACCGGTGTGTTGAATCGTTGATTAAGATATCGTTGACATGTCTTTTGTTCGCGTAGGCCTTGATGTGTGTTGAGTCCACGAAGATGTTATCCATCTTGACGAGTCTAAGTTTCATCGCTTGATAAAGAATCGTGTTGAAGATCTCTTCAAAGACGGTCGTTCCTTCAAAACGTCTCATATAGTTTTTTCCGAATGTTGAAAAATGTGGGATATCGTCATTAAAACCGAAACCTAAGAACCAACGATAGGCGACATTGACTTCAATGTCTTCAATCGTTCGTCTCATTGAACGGATATTAAACAGATATTGGATGAAGACGATTTTGAATAAGACTACCGGATCAATCGAAGGTCTGCCGATTTCATCTGCATATAAATCTTCAACGATATCATAGATGAAATCAAAGTTGATCGCTTTGTCGATCTTGCGGACGAGATGATTGTTTGGGATGATTTTCTCCATATCCATAATGAAAAGTTCGTTTCGATTGTTTTTTTGATTTCTTGTTAACATCAAAAACACCACCTTTTAGCCCCATTTTATCACTTAACTATATATTTATATATAGTTAAAAACAATTTTCTTTAAAAAATCATAGGGTATAAGTAAAAAAGTACCTCAAATTGAGATACTTTGTCTACAGACTGAATCTGCTTAAATGAGCAGATTTTTTTTATGCTGATGCAGATTTACGATTGAGTTTGATAAAGGTATTATTATCCTATATAATGAAATTGTGAGGTTTTATATGAAAAAATTATGGATTATCCTCGTGTTGATCACGCTTATCATCACAGGAGTTATGATTGTCTACAATGTCATACACCCACGTTTAAGTCATCGACAGGATGGAATCACCACATCAGCACGTATTTATGATGGGGATTTTTATCTCTACAATGGACGCTATTTAGAAAAGACGTTTCTCAAAGGTGTCAACTTAGGTGCAACCAAACCGGGATACTTTCCAGGTGAACTAGGCATAACCAAGGAAGACTATTTGAGATGGTTTTCTCAAATCGTTGACATGAATGCGAATACCATTCGCGTCTATACGACGATGAAACCAGCATTTTATGAAGCGCTGTTTACATTTAATGCGACCAGCAAAAAAAAGCTCTATGTCTTACATGGATTATGGTTGAATGAAGACCTCATCAGTTCGATACATGATCCTTATGCTGAAGATCAGTACTTACTAAAAGAATTTATCCAAGATGGTAAAGACCTCGTTGATATTTTTCACGGCAATAAAACTTTATCTCAACAGCGACCAGGTTTTGCGAGTGGTGATTACCATGTGGATGTTCATGCATATATGATTGGTTGGATACTTGGTGTTGAGTGGGATCCATCTTTTGTTGCAAATACCAACACCCTTCATCCAAATCTCAATCAATATCAGGGTGAATTTTTGTATACCCATCAAGCAAGCCCCTTTGAAACTTTTTTAGCCATCGCAGGTGACCAAATATTAGCTTATGAAGCTGATAAGTATCAAACAACACGACCAATTTCCTATACCAATTGGTTAACAACAGACCCTCTTGTACACGAAAATGAACCCGATCCAGGTGAAGATATGGTATCGGTTAACGTTGAACATATACTGACCACAGAAAAAGCTTTTGCAGGACATTTTGCATCATATCATGTCTATCCCTATTATCCTGAGTTCATGAACTTTTCGCAGACATATATCGATGCATTTGATCCTGTTAACACATATAAAGCCTATTTGAACGATTTAAATGCATTCCATAGCATACCAGTGCTGGTTGCAGAATTTGGTGTCCCTTCATCACGTGGAAAAGCACACGATGCACGATATTCGGGTTTCAATCAAGGACAACATACTGAACTTGAACAAGGACAAATCGTTGCCTCGATGATTGAAGACATCTACGATACGGGAAATATTGGAGCAATCATTTTTTCTTGGCAAGATGAATGGTTCAAGAGAACATGGAATACGATGGATTATGATTTGCCATGGCAAAGACCATATTGGAGCAACGCTGAAACCAATGAACAACATTTTGGGCTGTTATCTTTTGATCCAGGTGAATACTTAAAGATTAAACTCGATGGTAACACTGAGGATTGGCAAAATATTCCATACCTTAAGACCGATGGATTACGATTGAAAGTTACCCAGGATGAGCGATATATTTATGTAATGATCGAAAGCAACACCGTCATCGATGAAGATCTTTATCTTGGGATTGACACCATCCCTAATCAAGGAAATCTTGCATACGCTCAAGCTATGTTACATTTTTCCCGAGGTGCAGATTTTTTGATCACCATTGGGGATCAATCATCAATCCAAGTTGACCCATATTATGATGCTTTTAGTCATTTATATGGTGATTTATTAAATCTTATTGATAAACCCTTAGGTATGTACACGATTAACAGCGGCTATTTTACACCGATGTATCATGCATTATCCAATCAACTTACAATACCAGGTACAAATGAAGTGATTCCTTTTTCAAAGTATGAAGCAGGGCAACTCATTCATGGTATCTCTGATCCCAATCATCGTGATTTTCATTCGTTATCCGATTATTATCGTTATGGGCATGTTATCGAACTCAGAATACCTTATCTTTTACTCAATATCATGGACCCTTCAACAAAAACGAGAATGTCCAATTTTAAAGGATCATCTGAATTCATGGGTGAACCCTTCGAAAACCTCTATTTCGGTGTGGGTCGAACAGGTGATACCCTGTCATTTTATCCATTTACGTGGGATCATTGGGGCATGCCAACGTATCATGAGCGCTTGAAACAATCCTATGATGTGATCAAAGAACAATTCAAAAAATACTAGTGTGATAGCTGTCTCTTTTGATTGTTAATAAAAAAGACATGCACACGCATATCTTTTAGTCTTCAAACGGTATTCCCAAATCTTTGATCAATTTTAAATAACCATAAGCGATAATACCTTGCCAATGTTGATTGGCGATTTCAAAGGCATCTGGATAAGCACCCATCCAATGCCATGTGATGGGCCAAAGATATTCTGCATTCAGATGATTGATGGCAAGATCAATCTCTTTCAGTAAGAGATCATGAAAAACTTCTGAACCCAATGAAGGATGATGTTTAATGAGTTGGCTCGGTTTCGTCACATACGATGTAAACCAAAGTTCTTCATCTTTTTCAAGGGCTTCATCGATAAGCAAAATCATCTTGTTCTTCGCTCTTTTATAATGTTGATGCGTGCGATAGTCCAAAGCGATGTCGTTCATCATGTCGATGAGACACCTTAATTCGTGAGGTTCGACAGGCTCTTCGCGTTCAAGAATAAATGACAAAGCTTCATCAATAACTTTTCTGGCTTTTTTATACATGGCATCCATCGGATTACCGTATTTAACAATAAATCCAGCTAAGGATGCGGATGGATTAAAGGATACCAAAGAACCTTCTTTTTCCCACCATGGTGCATGAGGGTAGTTGATATTGTCTTGATCAATCGCATGCCATCTCATGATATGATCATCAAAGGTTTCTTTAAGATAATCCAATAAAGCGACGACCATGGGATGAAAGGGATCAATTCCATGATCACGAATGATATGACATGCAAACCAACTCTGAGTTGCTGAGGATGCTGGATTCCAAAAATCAGGTTCGAGACCATGACCAAAACCACCATCTGGGTTTTGGTATTTTCTTAATTCGATAACAATATCCTCAAGCGATCCATCGGATAAAAGATGTCTGATGCGTGCGACCTCTAATGGACGCGCGACATGAAGCATACCGTGAATGATGTTTTCAATTTCTTGTTTTTTCATAAAGACCTCTGTGAAAAAAAGACATACTTGGATGTCTTTTCTGGTTTACTTATATTGATTCATCGAAGAAAGGATCTGTCTGACCTGCTTTTCAGAAGGCGTACGTCCCATTTGACGCATCATTTCGCGGATCATCCGTTCATTGACAGGTGGATTCTTCTCTAAGTATTTTTTAAACCATGTGCGTGATAGTAAAAAACCGACAAGACCACCCACCAAAAGAACACCGATTAAAATCAAGACGAATGCCCACCATGCTAAATTGACCATTATATGCACCTCACTTATGCTAAACTTATTTTACTTGAAGATCAGGTAAAACACAAGCGATATTTTCCATAGATTGACATATTCACATAATTTCATTTATAATGGTTGATATGACGTCAAGAGGGGTGTAATTGTGCAGTATTTTATAAATTTCGTTTTAGAAGCTGTGGGATACTTTATCACGACTTATTTTGTTTACAGTATCTTTGGTTACAAAAAGAAAATCGCGTATGCGCTCTTGGGCATTTTATTTTTAGCATCCCTTTATCCCTTTATCAATTTACCTCAAGGACTCTTGACGTGGCAACAAACCGTTTTGTTCATCACAGCGAGTGTTGGACCCGTTTTCTTTGCTGCACTTGTTTTTATATCGTTTACAGGCGGCATGCCTTTAATCAAAATCAAACGACAGAAAACATTTAAAGGCGTGTCCAATAAAGTGTTGTCCAAACACATGAATCTTCAAACCGCATCGATCGTCATGGCAGGTTCTTTGATTGCTTTGGCTGCGGGTTACTTTGTCTTTAGTGATGTGATGCGATATGTGATCATCTTTATATCGGCTATGGCATTTATTTTAGGGATTATGCTTTATATTCAAGCGAGTCATATCGTCGAAGAAAAAGTTGTCCTTATCGTTGGACGAAACAAAGAGCTTATGTATACAGCAACCATCGATAAATCGATCAAAGTGATCGATATTAAAGATTTTTATCACGATGAAGGATACATCGTTGATCGGATCGGTGAAGTTTATATCCAAACAAGTGATAAAAAAGAAATCAGACATTACCTCTACTGGCTTGCAACAGGAGACAAAGTCGTCGTCGGAGCCCCGTTTGAAAAGAAAGATCGTTTGGTCTATGATTCTTTCTTACCTGAGTTCGAAAAATATCATATGAAGCGCATGTGGTTTAAAGAATTAAAACGTGGCGATGTTGAAAAAATCAAAGAAAAAATCATTCGATAAGAAAAGGGCAAACATCAATTTGCCCTTTCATTTTGATAGATGGTAATCCGTTTGATGCCATAGGTTTTATCTTTGATTTTAATCAACGAACCCAATGTATCAGGTAGGATGCGTTTTCGATCTGATTCACAGACAACATAAGCATCCGGGTTGATCCAAGGATGAAGTTTTAACAAAACATCCTCATAAATAGCATGTTGATAAGGTGGATCGAGAAAGATCAGATCAAATCGCTCTTTTTTCCACATCTGAATGAACTTGATATCCTCGGTCACATAGGTTTCAATGTGCATTTCCATGCCCAATGATTTTGCATTGATTTGCACGGTTTGAATCGCTTGTCTTTCTTGATCGACAAAAATCGCTTTTGAAGCGCCGCGAGAGATGGCTTCAAGACCATAAGCGCCTGAACCGGCATAAAGATCTAAGACGACACCAAAACAATGGCCGCCAAGCATATTAAACACAGCTTCTTTGACCATATCAGCAGTTTCTCGCGTTGTCTCTTTCATCACTCGCTTGAGAAGCCGACCGCGGTGTGTGCCACCGATGATTCTCATTTCTTAACGGTATAACCTGCTTTTTCAACCGATGCGATCACTTTGGGTAGATCAGCATCGCTTTTAAAATCAACACTTTTATCGCTTAATTGGACGTTAGCCTTGATGCCATCGATCATCAATTGCTTTTGAATCTTCATCACGCAGTGGTTGCATGTCATATCTAAAACGTGTATTTTCATTTTCTATTCCTCCGTTTTGTATTTAAATTTAAATAACTTAAGTGAAAGTGCGTTGAGGACAACCATGATACTTGAAAAGCCCATACCGATGCCCGCTAGTGAAGGGTTCAGTAAACCGATGGCAGCTAAGGGGATCATGATGATATTATAACTGAATGCCCATAAGAAATTCATGTATATGTTCTTTAAAGTTGCCAGTGATAAATCAATAGCTTTGATCACTAAGCCTAAGTCGACATGCATCAAGGTCACATCCGAGGTATCGATGGCAATATCGGAACCTGTTCCCACAGCAAATCCTACATCCGCCATCTTTAAAGCGGGTGCATCGTTGATACCATCTCCAACGAATGCTACGATTTTTCCTTCTTTTTGAATGGATTGAATCTTTTCTGCTTTTTCATGAGGTAATACCTCATAGAAGACGTGATCGATATCAAGTTCAAGTGCGATCGCTTTTGCTGTCAGTTCTTGGTCACCGGTGATCATATAGGGTGTAAGACCACGACGTTTGAGTTCTTGAATGACACCTTTTGCAGAAGGTTTTATCGGATCTGCAACGACGAGCATACCGATGACCTCACCATTAAGTGCAGTATAAAAGACCGTGTTACCTTGCATCAGATAGGGGGTAGCATTGAATGCTTTCGTGTTGAATCCCATGTCTTTCATCAGATTGGGTGAACCAACCATGACATCATCATCACCCATTTTACCTTGAATCCCTTTTCCCATCAAGACTTGGAACGAGGAAACATCACGAAAATCACCCTCGTAAGCTTCTGTGATTGCTTTAGCAATAGGATGGTTGGAATGTTTTTCCAAGGAAGCTGCAATCTGCAACATCTGTTCTTGACCTTCTATATGAACGAGTTCAGGGTGACCTTTGGTTAAGGTTCCGGTCTTATCAAAGGCGACGGCTGAAATCTTATTGGCCATTTCAAAGAATTCGCCACCTTTATAGAGAATACCTTCCTTAAAGGCGATACCCGATCCAACAGCGATCGAAGTTGGTGTTGCAAGACCTAATGCACACGGACAACTGATGACGAGTACAGCGATTGCAGGAGCAAAACTTCGAGCAATCGGTTGTCCACCACCGACCAAGAAAATCCAAGCAATAAACGTTAAAATCGAGATGACGACGACCACTGGAACAAAGAGTTGTGCAATGCGATCAGCGATCCGTTGTGCCTTAGGCTTGATCAGTGCGGTATCTTCTACGGTTTGAATAATGGTTTCAAGGACGGTATCACGACCCACTGCCGTCACGTTGACATAAAGTGTATTCACCGTGTTCATCGTTGAACCGATCACACGATCGCCTTCTTTTCGATATGCTGGCATCGGTTCACCGGTGATCATCGCCTCATCTAAATAGGATTCACCGGATAAAATAATGCCATCAAGAGGGACTTTTTCATTGGCTAAAACGATCATTGTTTCACCCACATGGACTTGATCGATAGGGACCATCATCTCTTCTTGATCTCGTTTAATACGCGCTTCTTTCGCACCCAAACTGATCAATGCCTGAAGGGCATCAGACGTCTTTTCTTTCACACGATTTTCAAAAAAATTCCCCACTAAAACCATGAAAATAATCACAGCTGTTGTCTCAAAATAAAGTTCTGGCATGACATGACTGGCATGTTCATCATAGGTGAGTGTTTCAATGATGGAATAAATATAAGCCGCAGTTGTACCGATGACAACCAGTACATCCATCCCTAAATTGCGTCCTTTGATCTGATGATAGGCTGAAAAGAAAAAACGTCTGCCCACATAAAAAAGAATAGGGGTTGCAATAGCCCATTGGACATAGCCATCCATCAAAAGATCGGGGACCCAAATGGGGATGCCTAAGTGTTTAAACATCGTCCAAAGAAGCGGGAAAGTGAGTATAGCGGCTAAAATGAGATCGATAATATCTTTCTTTTTTGCTCTGCGTTGTTCCTCATTATTAAAAATGGGGTAATAACCGATGATGCGTAAGTGATCACCGAGAGCATGTTCATCGTATTTTTCTTCATTGTAATTAAAGATAACTTTTTTAGAGGTCACAAGCACTTTTGCATCCACATCATCCATCGTCTCAAAATAGGATTCTATCGATTTGGCACACTGTGCACATGTGATGTTGCTGACTTTAATGGTTTTTCTCATGAATGTTCATTCCTTTCAATAAGTGAAGTGCATGATCGATCATCTCTTTGACTTCATGATGATAAAGCTTGTAATAAACCATCTTACCGACTTTGTTGGGGGTTACCAGGTTGTATTGTTTCAAAAAAGTCATCTGATGTGAGACGGCGCTTTTGGATACACCCAACAGTGATGCAAGATCACAGACACATAGTTCATGATCTTTGATCGCTTCTAATATTTTTAAGCGTGATGGGTCGTTTAAGATTTTAAATAAAAGTCCCATTTGTTGAAATGTTTCATCATCATAGAGGTTTTCTTTCACCTTATCGAGAGTATCTTGATGAAAAACTTGACATTGACAGGACGGTCCGCATGGTTTCATAGGATCATCTCTCAGTTGAGCTATTACTCAACTATATCATACGCGATAGCGGAGAAGATTGCAAGAAAAAAGCACATTGGATGTGCTTATTTTTCTAAGATGCGATTCACGGTTTGTTGATCGAGTCGTTTGATGATGGCGACCATCAGTTTAACCGTGTTTTCATAATCGTCATAATGAATGATCGATGTATGTGAATGCATGTAGCGCGTGGGAACACCGATGGAAAGCGATGCAGCACCTTGGTGAGCCAAATGCATGTGACCTGCGTCGGTACGACCTCCGGTTAAGAAAGGTTCCTGATAAGGAATATGTTCTTCTTTGGCAACGCTAACCACAAACTGTCTTAAGGCTTGATGAGGGACCAGTCCAGCATCATACAAGAAGATTTGCGGACCTTTACCGAGCGCTTGTTCAGCAGCTTCACCGCCTGGAACATCATTGGCTAATCCGGTATCAACAGCGATCGCAATCTCAGGTGCAACCACATGAGAGCTTGTCTTTGCACCACGCAATCCGACTTCCTCTTGAACCGTAAACGTTCCAAAAAGCTGGTTAACTTCATGTTGTCCAAGACGCTTTAAAACCTCAATCACCACCGCACTACCGATACGATTATCCCATGCTTTACCGAGCAAGAATTTTTCGTTGCCTAAGACGTTAAACTCACTGTGTGGAACGACCATATTACCAGGTTCTACACCAAGTTTTTCAGCCTCTTCTTTCGAAGTCACACCTAAGTCAAGATACATTGTAGCAATATCGATGGCTACATTTTTTTTATCAGCAGGAATAATATGAGGTGGTTTAACACCTGTCACCCCTAAAACAACACCCTTTTTGGTGTGAATTTCCCACACTTGAGCGAGCATGACTTGCGAAAACCATCCCCCTAATGTTTGAAATTTGACAAACCCTTCCTTGGTGATCTGGGTGACGAAAAATCCTACTTCATCCATATGACCAGCGATCATCACTTTGGGTCCCTGATGTCCCTTTAAGGCGATCACTGAACCGAGATTATCGTATGTGATGTGATCGACATGACCTTGAAGTTCAGAGACGATGAGTTGACTGACATTCTTTTCGTTACCGGGAACACCGGCTACGGTTGAGAGTTTTTGGAGTAAAGCATATTCTTTTTTCATAAAACCATCCTCTTTTCACTGCCCCACATTATAGCATGTTTTTGAGCAAAATAAAAGCCTAGAAAGCTGTGAGAACGAGTTACGTTCAAACGGTGGTGTCGACTTGTCAGTGCTTCGGGATTACCAAAGAGGTACACGCCCACACTGTTTGACACCTCAATAATACTTTTGGGTTCCACGGCTGCTTCCTAGGTTCACCTTCACTATATCACCAGATGAATATTCTGTCAAGAAAAAAGTAAGCGCTAACATCGTCTATCGTTAGCGCTTCATTCCTTTGGAATGTTAATAGTAGACCGAGATTCTCACAAAGTGACCGTGATGAATCATAAGCGAAAGCAAAATTTCACGAATCTTCGATTCAATCATGTAATCGACATTGAGTGAAGGCACATCGACCCGTGCCGTAAAATACGCATCATCGGAGAGCTCATCAACGCGTGTTGTGGGGTGATCTTCACTGAATGCTTCGAGTTCTTCTTCAAGTTCAAAGTAGACAATTAAACTTAAGATAACCTTGGTTTTGATTTCAAGTTCCTTGAGCAATCCAGCAAGGCTTTGAGCACGAGCGATGATGTACTCTGGGCGATGAAAAAATGTCTTTTCATAGCGTTCCTTGTTGGGATCTTCGATAAGATCACATGCAACAGACATGTTAAATTTTGATTCAAGATACGTTTTAAATTTGTCCACACGTTGACGATCGCGCTTGTGAAAATCAGCATAAATATGGATGACACCTTTACCCACGGTATAGGCAGTGATGATAAATTTAAACCAATTGGCGTAGACCAAAATATCTTTAAAATGCTTATTCAACAATTCCTGATTAACTTTAATCGTATACTTCGCACACCAAATGAAGGATTCATTATAGACCAAAGGTTCAAACAGCGCATTAGCAAAGACATCCATTTGCATGTCGGGATCATAATAGTGGTATTGATCATAGACGACGCGCTGATAATATTTAACCAGTTCAACCGTGGATACGATCAAACCCATTAGAAGCATCGATGCTGCAAGTAAATACTTGATTAAAAGTGGGAAATCAGATCGAAAAACAAGATAGATGACCGGTAAAAATAAGCTGATGACGAATGTTCTAAACGTCGATGTGAATCCCTTTTTAAAAAGCATCCATGCTAAAACAAATAGCATGATGACGTTATAGAATACGAAGAAGTTAAACCATGAAAAGTCATCGAGCGTATTCGCAATGTTATTGATCCCATGGATGAAAAGAAAGATGCCGAGTGTGATCAACAAAAGCATCACGATCTGTCTTGTATATAAGTACCAACGTTTGGTATAAAGTTTTCTAGCCTGTGGAAGATGGTAAAAATTTTTCATCTCTTTTTGATAACTAAAAAAAGGCCAATAAGAGCCGCGAAGGCTAAACGAGATGGGTAATACATCTTCATCGCTCATTTTGCTGGCTAAATATTCTTCAAATGTCGACAAAGGATTTAAAACAAAAAGTAAAGTCCCTATAATGATAAAGGGTAAGTGATAAGGTTCAGAGAGAACATATAAGAAAATAAAGGTGAAAAGGCCATAAATTCCAGCGACAATCAACTTGGGGACACCGCCAAACACGTAAACACCTACATAAACTAAACTGACGATGGCCGAAATCATAAAAATGCCTTGACCTCTTAAGTTTAAAAGGATTAAGGCAAGTGGCATCATCAAAAAGATTAAGATGGTCAATGAGCCAGCGATGGCGATACGTCGTTTCATAAAAGCCCCCATGTATTTATTATACAAAAAAAAGGTGGAACTTACCACCTTTTTGTGTTTTACTTAAGGTTTGATAAAGCTAAGACTAAATCAGCTTTCAGCATCTTGTCTGCGCCTTCAATACCCTTTTCAAGCGCAAGCGCCTTCAAGTCTTTGACGAGCAACTTGCTGTAGTCCATAGCTTCAACAGTTTCAACCTTTACTTCAGCCTTCTTGACAGCCTTCACTTCAACCTTCTTTGGAAGATTGCCGTTTATAGCATCTTTTGCTAATGCGCAGTATGCGCTAAATCCTTTGGGATCATTAACCGCTAAATCAGCTAAAACCTTGCGGTTAACTTGAACGTTTGCGAGTGTTAATCCATGAATAAGTACACTGTACTTTGTATCGTTCATCTTTGCAGCTGCATTGATACGTGTGATCCAAAGCTTTCTGAATTGACTCTTCTTTTGCTTTCTATCTCTGTACGCATAGCGTAATGAACGCATCACTTGTTCGTGCGCTGTACGATAAATCGTGCTCTTCGAACCGAAATAACCCTTCGCGAGCTTTAAAATTTTCTTCCGACGGCGTCTTGCGGTATATCCGCCTTTTACTCTTGGCATATTGGTATCCTCCCGTTACATCAAGTTCGAAATCAAGGATTTAATACGCTTCTTGTCTGTTGCGTGAACCGATGTTTCGCCTCTTAATTGTCTGTTTTGTTTCGTAGTCTTGGAAGCTGCTAAGTGTCCTGTATAAGCGTGACCTCTCATGAGCTTGCCTGTGCCAGTGACCTTGATTCTCTTCTTCAAGCCACTGTGTGTCTTTTGTTTTGGCATGGTAATCCTTCTTTCTCTAAGTGCTTAGTTATTGTTTGGTGTTAATAGTGCAATCATGTTTCTGCCGTCCATCTTTGGCTTTGATTCAACGGTTGCGTTTGATCCGACAGCCTCAATAAAACGTTCCATAACTTTCATTCCAACATCACTATGGGTAATCATTCTACCGAAAAAGCGTATGGTCAGTTTGACTTTATCGCCTTTTTCAAGGAATTTGAGCGCTTGTTTGAGTTTTGTATCAAAGTCATGCGTGTCAATCGTTGGGGAAAGACGTACTTCCTTGATGTCAACGACATGTTGATTTTTTTTCATTTCACGCAGTTTACGCTGTTGTTCATAACGGTACTTGGAATAGTCCATGAGTTTAGCAACCATCGGTTTTGAGTCTGGTGACACAACCACGATGTCAAATTCACGTTCTTGTGCAAGTTTTAATGCGTCACGACGTGACAGGATGCCGACTTTATTGCCGGTTTCATCGATGACGAGAAATTCGCCATAGGGTATCGTTTCGTTGACGAGATCGGTATTTTTTTGTCTGACTTGTTTAATGCAGTCCACCTCCATTTCTGTTTGAATATAGAAAAGAAAAAGTGTGTACGTATCGTACCCACTTGTCGTATCAAAAAGTATTTTTTGAGTGTGACATGTTGCCTATGAATTCATCCATCAGGCGAGAGGGTACCTCTTCTTTTCACAAATTTAATTCCGTTAAGATTATACCATAATCCGTTGCAATGTCAACCATAAGCCTTAAAAAGGTGGTCTTCTCTTTAGAAAATGCGAGATCAGGAGTAATCCTAAACTAATATAACATAGTTTATAGGCTATTGCAAGTTCATAATGGATGATTTCTTGTTGAAAAGCAGGGAAAATCGTATAAAGTTTCATAGAAAAGTCATTAGAGGTGATCGTGCGCAGGATGGTATACAAGATTGGAAAAAGAAGTGCTAAACTGGGGTGTTTCGATTTTGCCAGCGGGTGTGCAAAGGTTGAAATCAGGAAAGCATCAAAGATGTCATGAAGAGCGATGTTGAAGACATCTATTGTAGGCATACGTCCTGTTAAAAAGAGGATGATCCCATTTTGTATGAGAGATAAAGGAAGATAAAGCATCACGATCCACATCAACAAGAAGATGAGTTTGCTCAGATGGATTCGCCAAAAACCAAAATAAGCATTCAAGGTTACAATCAAAGGATGCTCAAGGTCCATGACGATCCATGTTGTCAAAAAAACCATGATTAAGGATAAAAGATGCGCGATCATCTTTTGATCGGAAATAAGCGTTAAATCGGCATATGATGGATCCCATGCTGAAGCGCGAAGTGGGATGATGATCATCACGCTCATCATCGATGCCATGAGAATGGAAAAGACAACTCTCTTTTTGGGTGAAAAAACAATCTTTTCGAACAAGATCATCATAAGCGAAGGTGTTTGGTTGCCACATGCAAAAAGCGTTCGGGTTCATGGGTGGAGACTAAGATGGATGTTCCCATGTGGTGACGTCGTTTAAGCAGTTCAACGACTTGTTCTTTCATCTCCTCATCAAGCCCTGATAGAGGTTCATCTAATACGAGGAGATGGGGTTTTCCCATGCACGCTGAAATAAGCGCAATCTTTTGTTGGTTGCCTTTTGATAACTGATGGATGCTTTTATCCAAGGGAAGATCAAGCGCACTTAACATATGAGGATCGAGTGTGTCTTTTTTGATACGTGCCATCGTTAAAAGATATTCCATCACGGGAATAAATGGTGGTAGTACCACCTTTTCTGGGACGTAACCCATCTTCAATTTGCGTTTTTCAATCGTGCCAACATCGGGACGAATGAAACCCAAAATCATCATGAGAAGCGTTGTTTTTCCACTGCCATTTTCACCACTGATGACTAAAAAATCTTGCTTTTCTATTGCCAAAGAAAAACGATGTGATAAATAGCGTTTCCCTGCTTCTTCGAGCTTAATGTAGTTCATATGTGTGAATCCATGGGCCACTTTCTTTTAAGATGACATAATCGGTGATGTAGCGAAACGATGCAATGATGTGTCTTCGACCATCTTGAAACGATAAAATGATGGGGACATCATAAAGTAAATAGGGAGCTCTACCTATGGTGATGATGAGCCAATCCCCCTCTCGATGAAACGATGTGAGACCTTGACTCCCCACATCGATGGTATGAATCTCTGGGATGTCACCATCCATGCGAACACGAATTTCATAAAGTCTTGATCGAAGATCATAAGCCTGCTTAAAACCTTCGAGTGAAGTCCATGATATCACATGTTCATGGACATCAGGGGTGAAAATGGACACACGACCGAGAAGGAGTTGATATTCGTCTTGATTAAAACATTCAAGGTGTAGATAAGCTTGATCAAAGATCATATCCATGGGAACATGAGGAAGTTTGAAGGTGACGAGGATACGATGATAGTTTTCCCCTAAGTAGTTCTCAACATGCCCAACTTCAACGCGATAGAGACTTACTTCGATGATTTTCTCTCGCTTTTCATCGCCAAGAAGCACTCTCATGTAATGATCTTCATCGGCAATTCCATGATCAAGATCGTTGACAAAAAACATGACTTGACCATAAGAGGTCCCATCACCCACCCATGCGTATTCTGTATCCACGATAAGAAGATGAGGGATCCTAGATGGTCTCATCCTCGATAAGATAAAACCCAAAAGTATCGATAAAACGATGACACTGATGTAAAAGAGCGCATGCTTCATATTTTTTTCTTCTCCAGACGTTGATACTCTGTCGTCACGATAAACACTTCAAATCCACCCTTTTCCACCCGTAAAAAGAGTGAGTAACGTGCAGCTACCCCATTGGTGACCTTTCCTTCACCATAGACATAAAGATCAACTTGAGTACCTGGATCCACCAAAAAAGAAAGATGATAGTTTTCTTTCTCATCATGTGAAATGGTATAGTCTGCCGATAACTTTATCGCACTTTCAAGATTGTTTTTAAACTTAGGGATGTCTTTTCCGACTTTTAGTCCAATATTTCCGGTCGCTGAGATCCCAAGCTTTGAAGATCTTTTACGCTCAAGCTTATAATCGTATTGGATGGGGGTATAGCCATCGTTATAATAGCTAAATAGAGTCTCCGAGATAAAACTTGCTTTGACATTTTCATTGACCATATAAACGCTCCAACCTGTAAATTTGAGCTTATGCACGTGTTTATAGTATGATGTGTAGTCTTTCTCGGTAAAGTCAGCTAAAAGCTTTCCTGAGGTCATCTCAATCCGCTCATACCCTTGATACGATGACGCTTCAACGTAAAATGTGGGTAAACACGCGATACTGATACACAATAAACAAAAAACGATACGTTTCATCTGATCCCTCCTAACTTATGGTAGGGTTCTACGTATCGTTTTACTTTTTATCGTCTTATTTTTTCATGTAAGCTTCGATGTCTTTCACTTCTTTGATAATATCTTTGGATAAGTTGATGTTTCCACCCGCTTTGACCATGATATCATCTTCGATGCGAATACCAATGCCTTCTTCAGCGATGTATAAACCAGGTTCAACAGTAATCACTGCACCTTCAGGAATAGGTTTCGCATAATTGCCTACATCGTGAACATCGAGTCCAAGGAAATGACCTAAACTGTGGTAATAATACTTGATGATTTCAGCATCTTCTTTAATCAGTCCAAGTTTCTTTGCTCCTTCAGTGAGAAGCATTTTTCCGTAGTCATTATATTCTTTTAATGTCATGCCAGGTTTCAGATAGTCAATCGCTTTTTTATTGACGTCTAAAACAGTTTCATAGACGTCCTTTTGACGTTTCGTAAATGTTCCTGATGCAGGATAGGTGCGTGTGATATCGGAACAATAATGGTTTGAAAAACAGCCTAAGTCAAAGAGCACGAGTGAACCGGGTTCAATCGCGGATGCATTGTCGCGATAATGGAGAATGGTTGCGTTCTTACCCGAAGCAGCGATGGTCCCAAAAGAGGGTGAGGTGCGATGAAGGTTTAAGACATAATTGTATTCTGCTTCAACCTGAAATTCATAGCGACCTTCTTTGAGATGATCCATGATACGATCGAGTCCAACTTTGGTGATGGCAATCGCTTTTTTCATCTCATGGATTTCTGTTTCATCTTTAACGGTTCTTAATTCTGCTAAAATCATTTGATTGGTCTTCAGTTGCACATAAGGATAAAGTTCTTTCAATGTCGTCCCATAACGGATGGGTTCTGTCGCAGGCACTTTTTCATTCAAGCGCTCTAAGTCCATGTAAACCGTATCGATTGCACCAAAAAGAGCACGACGTGTCGTCGATAGCATCTGAGCGATAAAGGTATCCAGCGTGTCGATATCACGAACATTTTCGATGTCGATGTTGGCCTGTTGAGCAGCTTCTTCAAACGTTAAACCTGCACCATCCCATAACGCTTTCACGGGATCAATCTTTTCGATAAAGAGGAAAGATTTCACTTGGTTTGCACCTTTAGCGATCACTAAAACAACATGTTCTTGATCGATACCTGTCAAGTAATAGAAATTACGGTTAACCGTAAAGGGATAGAATTCATCTGCGGTGCGAAGGGGTGCATGCCCAGAAAAGAATAGGGATAAACTTTGATCTTGTATTGCTTCTGCGTAGCGTGATCGTCTTAAATCAATCATCATAATCTCCTCTCTAGATGGCTTCAATTTCTTTCATTAATTGCTTCAATAAGCCATCAACAAACGTTTTTGCTTCGGCCATGGATTTACTCACGGTTTGGAAGTAGATTTTAATTTTGGGTTCCGTTCCACTGGGTCTAAAGACAATCCATGTGTGGTCTTGGTAATAATATTTTAAGACATTCGAGGATGGCAAATCAAGTTTTTCGACGGAGCCATCCGCAATTTTAATGCCCTTTTCATAATCATCATAACTCATCAAATACTTGCCATAAATCATCGGTGGATTTTCTCTAAAATGGGTCATGACCGTCTTGATTTTTTGTAAGCCTGATAAACCGGGTAAAGTAATCGATTTTGTGTACTCATAATAATAGCCATAAGCTTGATAGATATGATTCATGTAGTCAACCAATGTCATGCCCATATGACTGACGTGGTTGGCGATTTCAGCGAGTAATAAACAGGCTTGAACGGCATCTTTATCCCTGACGAAGTCACTGATTAAACTTCCATAAGACTCTTCACATCCGAATAGATAGGTCGTTTTGTACTTATTTTGTTCAGCTTTTTCGCCGATAAATTTAAAGCCGGTCAACGTTGATGTTGTTTTCACACCAAACGATGTCGCAATATCATCGATCAAATCCGTTGTCACGATGGTTTTGTACACCATGCCGTTGGAAGGTAAGATGTCTTTTTTTCGACGTTCAGCGAGGATATAATAAAGTTCTAATGCTGCGGTCTGATTACCGTTCAAAAGATGATAGGATCCCTCATGTTTGACAGCAATGCCTAAACGGTCTGCATCGGGATCGGTGAGCATAATCAGATCAGCATCGATGGTTGAAGCATAAGCGATTGCTCCAGTATATGCACTCTCTTCTTCAGGATTTGAGGATTTCGTTTGACTGAAATTGGGATCTACGCTCATCTGTGATGCTAAGGGATAAACCAGATGACCTATCTTTTTGAGTAAGTCGGGTATAACGGTTCCTCCTGTACCATGGAGGGGGGAGTAGACAATCTTGATCTGCGGTTTTTTGGGTGAAAGTTGAATTTTTTCAACTTCATGGAGATAAATCTTATCGAAGGATGCATCGATTCGATGAATCAAATGATTATCGATGACATCGATTTCAAATGGGTTTTCAATCAAATCAATCTCACTTAAGATGCGTACAGCAGTTTCCAAATTGACTTGAGCACCTGTTGGATCATAGACCTTATAGCCATTATATTCTTTGGGGTTATGGGATGCTGTGATCATGATACCACCCGCACACTTGAAGTGTCTCACGGCAAACGATAGCATGGGTGTTGGTCTTAATTCATCAAAGAGATAGGAAGAAATGCCTTCAGCTGCGAGGACCATCGCCGCTTCTTTCGCAAATTTTTGTGAGTAATGGCGGTTATCATAACTGATGGCAACACCACCTTTGATTTTTGCCTGTTTCAAATAATGTGCGAATCCTAAGGATGCTTTACGGATGGTATAGACGTTGACGCGATTGGTGCCAACCCCCATGAGACCACGAAGTCCACCGGTTCCAAATGCCAGATCGCTGTGGAAAACTTCTTGGATCTGTTCTTCATTGAGTGCAATCAGTTCATTGAGCAATTGAGGATCCATGTTCTTTTGGTTCATCCAAAATTCGTACTTTTTCGCGTATGACATCTGAGCAACTTCCTTTCCTATTCATCATGGTCTATTATATCAAAAAAAACAGCCAATTCATTGGCTATTTTCATTTATTTGACATTTCGATTAAAGATATGGAGTAAACCTTTCAAAACAAGATCAGGATCACGTGTCAGTGGATGTTTGCACAGTGGGGCGATCGTTGATGAGAGACCACCGGTTAAAATGACATGAAAATCTTCTTTGACCTCATCTCGAATACGTTCGATGAGACCATCCACTTGTGCTGCTACACCATAGGTGACACCACTTTGCATGCAGGTGATGGTGTTGGTTCCAAGCACTTTTTTAGGAATTTCGATATCGATATCGGGTAGTAGAGCGGTATGTCCAACCAACGCTTTGATCGAGATTGCAACACCTGGAGTGATGATCACGCCTAAAATGGTTTTGTTTTTGACGTAAATGTACTTGATAGCTGTTCCTAAGTCGACGACAAGTGTAGGTTTGTCGTCCTCTTCAATGGCGACTGCATCACAGATCAAATCAGCTCCCACTTCACGTGGGTGATCAGTTTTAACATTCAAGCCCGTTTTGACACCGGGTCCTACGATTAGAGGTTCAATCTTGAAATGTTTTTCAGCAATCTCTTTTAATTTTTCTGTGATTCTGGGAACAACGGAGGAGATGGCAATCGCTTGGATGTCTTTAACAGGAATTAAGCTTCGCATTTGAATCCAATACTCATCGGCTGTTTTTTGAACTTCCGTGTTTAAACGATAGGTTTCTAAGATCGATGTTCCATCAGAGATGCCCATCCCTACTGTGGTGTTTCCAACGTCATAAAGCAAAATCACACGCGTCACATGCCTTTCTATTTAAACGTTTTGTTTTTTAAAGTTTTGAAGTGCAATCAAAATGGGTGTTCCAATCACAGCTGCAAAGATGGCTTCAATCAGACCATTCGTGAGTGCGATGGTGAAGATGGTTGCAACCACAGACCGATCAGGGAAAATGCCTTCAATGAGTGCAGTTGAGAATAAACCGAGCGCTGAAAGAACAATCAGTGAATGCACAAGCGTACCTAAGATGAGTGATGAAGGTAAGTAAACATTGGTTTTATCTTTCTTGTTGATAAAAGCAAAATAGAGGGTCACAAAGACTAAACCAAGAGCGAGTGAAACTGGAGCTAACCAACCCATCGACCATCCAACCCAGTTGGAAAGTGCGTTGGCTGCATAATAAAGGCCAAACAAGGTGATCGAAGTGACGATGCCGAAAGTGATGACATCACCGTACTTGAATTTAGCATTGATCCATTTTAAGCCATCAAATATATAGGATGCTGCGAGTGCAAATAAGATACGAGGTAAGACAGAGACCAAAGGATTTTGAAATGCAAAATCAAGAGGACCGGTTGGAATAAACGAACGAATCAGTGAGGCGAGACCAAAAACAAGACCTAAAAGTGCACCGTACTTTCTGGGCATCAAAAAAACGCCAATCAAGACAGGAATGTGTAAAAGGGTCACACTCGCAAGAGGCGCTAACGTAATAAAACCAACTTGAGGAACAACCGTCATCAACACAATAATCGCTGAGAAAATACCGGTTAAACCTAAATAGTAAACATCATTTTTCTTCATTTTTCTTCTCCTTTTTAGGCCCTTAAGGGTCCCATAAGTACTTTCATTATAGTCCAAATATTTTATAATTTCAATAAGAAAACATGAAAAAGAAAAACCTGCAAGAGCAGGTTATTCGCTGTAAGGACCCCATGGGCTGTTATCAGGATCGGTATAAACGCGCTTGCCACGATTGAGTGCGTTGATGACTTCTATATCATCGTCACTCAAGGTGATCTTTAGTGCACCAAAATTTTCTTCGATGCGCGAAGGTGTCACCGATTTTGGAATCATGATGACGTTTCGTGCAAGTCCCCAACTGATGATCACTTGAGGAATGGTTGCATGATGTTCATCAGCAATCTTTTGTAAACCCTCTTGCCAAATGCCTTCAAATACGCCACCTTTCATGAGTGGACCATACGATTCAATCTGAATACCGGCATGGTTTAAATAACGTTGAAGTGGGAGTTGTGCTAATCCAGGATGGAGTTCAACTTGGTTGACCATGGGTTTAATGGTTGCTGTTTCCATCAGGTCTTCGATGTGGTGTCTTTGGAAATTAGAAACACCGATGGCACGCACTTTTTTCTCGCGGTATAGCGCTTCAAAGAGTGCCCATGTCTGTTGATTGATTTTTTTATCGTGATTGGGCCAATGAATTAAATAGAGATCAACATAATCGGTTTTAAGCTTTTGAAGGGATTCTTCAAACTGAAGACGCATCTTATCGGGTGTGGAATGTCCTCGTTGTTTTGTCGTAATAAAGATGTCACATCTTGGTATCCCTGAGGCAACGATCGCATCGCCTACAGATCCTTCGTTTCGATACATCTGTGCCGTGTCAATGTGACGATAGCCAACTTTTAGGGCATGCAAGACGGTATCAAATGCGGATTCACCATCGGCAACTAAAAATGTTCCCAAACCTAAACGTGGCATGGATACACCATTAGAGAGTGTCGTATAGATCATGAATTTGTCTCCTTTAAATGTTGAATAATATCGGGATTTAACGTACGTAGTACGGTAAAAAGCATTTTCTTGGCTGCAGCAAGATCGCGCAGGTCCATCATGGCAGCGGTTGAATGAATGTAGCGTGCCGGTAGACCTATGGTTGTGGCAAGAATCCCTGCATGCATATCGAGTGCTTTAGCTGCATCCGTTCCACCCATCGATACAAAGTATTGAAACGGAATATGATACTTATGGGCGAGTTTGATGAAGAAATCCATCATACCTTGATGCATCACATTTTTTGGATCATACATGCGAAGTAAAAAACCTTTGCCTAATCCACCGAGTGCCTCTTTATCGAGTGCATCATTGACAGGTGATGCATCTAATGCTAAGAAGATATCGGGGGTAAAAAGATTAACTGATGTTTCTGCACCGCGTAAACCTACCTCTTCTTGAACGGTTGCACCAACAACCAAGGTATAGGGCAATTCGATATCCGCAAAAGCTTCAACGGTTTCAAGGGCTAACCCACATCCATAACGGTTATCGATCGATTTGGCGATCAAACGGTTGGGATTTGCGGTATACGCAAAGGGATTATCAAAGAGGATCATATCGCCTAAAGCAACACCCATGGCTTTGACTTCTTCTTTTGAACTTGCACCAATATCAAGGATAAGTTCTTCTAAATTGGTGTTTTGTTCTTTTTTGAGGTGTGGGGGTATCGCCCCAACAACACCTTTGATTTTTCCTTTTTGGGTATGAATATTGAGCACCTGAGAGACAAAAACCTCACCACTTAAGCTGCCGAGGTTATTCATTTTAATCATCCCTAAATCGGTGATACCCACCACCATTAATCCGACTTCATCCATATGTCCGGCAACCATAACGACGGGTGCTTGAGGATCTTTGGCTTTTTTTACTGCAAAAATAGATCCCAATCGATCGGTTTGAATCGTATAAGATGGATATTTTTCCATCAATTTTTTCATGTAAAGTTGAACGGGTTTTTCAAAACCTGAAGTCGCTTCAAGTGTGAATAAATCTTTATAGAGTTTTCTAATCATGATGAATCGTTCCCTTCAATTGATAAATGGGGCCTTTTACGCGCTTTTTTTCTTCATATTCAGTCATATAAGGCGATGGAGGTAAGTGATAATCGACTTCTGTGATCGTAAAGATGGGTTCCATATACGTTTGGCTATCTAAAAAGAAATCCAAATGATCGGTTCGACACTGCAAGATGCCACCTTCTTTAAAAAGCATGCGATACTTATCGAGCATCAAAGGCCATGTCAACCGTCTTTTATGATGTTTAGCTTTTGGCCAAGGATCTGAAAAGTTAAGGTATAAGATATCAATCGTTTCAAAAGGTATCCATAGATCGATCAGTTCTGCTGAAGTACACAAGATGATGAGATTATCAAGCCCATACAGCACCTTCTTTTCTGCGATGCGATAGCAGATGTCCATATCGATTTCGAGTGCAATAAAGATGTCTTCGGGATAATCTTTGGATAGTTTGGCGATGAACTGACCTTTACCTGATCCAATTTCGAGATGAATTCGTTGATCATGAGGTAATTTAAGGGGTTGAGGTTCAAAAAGAACACCCATCATCGTCATATTTTCAATCGTAGCTTGTTTGACGTGTCGTTGACGCATGCAATCATCCTATTCCAATAGAAAAAGGGTAGTTGACCTACCACTTTTTTTCTTAAGCGAGTTTTCCTAAACCTTCGGTGATGAGAAAATCAGCAATCGCAACCATCGCCTTTTCAGCATCAGGTCCTGTGATATGAATTTTCACCTGTTCACCCTTATAGATACCTAAAGACATCAAGCCCATGATCGATTTTAAGTTGACCGTTTTACCCATCGCCGTTAAATCGATTTCGGATGAGAAACTCATGGCTAAATTGACCAAACGGGTTGCTGGACGCGCATGAATGCCATATTCAGAAATGATGAGAAAGTTTTGTTCCATAGTTTTATGCCTCTTTCTGTCTTTCACTGAGATAGGAAAGAACGTGTGATGGTTGATGCTTAATCAGTAGTGTGAGCTCCTTACCTTTGAGAAAGGCAGGTATGTTTAATGTTTTAAGAAGCGGTTGTTGGACTTTTTTTAAGTCCTTGACAGTGACTTTGATCCGCTGATGTTCTCTCGAAAGGGAAAGAAGATTGGATGAACCACCCAGAGCTTGAAGCAGTTGTTCTACATCCATGTGGGGAAGCACAGGTTTCTTTTTTTTCCGTCGAAGCACCATGACGATTGGAGTCATCACAAGGATGCCTAAAGCCACACCTAATGCAATCAGTTCAAGTGTTGTCATACCAAACATGTCGATTCTCCTCCGTCACATCAATTATAGCGAGAAATGTGCAATTTTTCAATTATTTTATCAACATCGCATCGCCAAATGAAAAGAAACGATAGTTCTTTTCGACAGCCTCATGATATGCTTCTAAAATGAAGTCGCGTCCTGCTAGTGCACTGACGAGCATGATTAAAGTCGATTTGGGAAGATGAAAATTGGTGATCAGGTGAGAGACAACTTTAAACGTATAACCTGGATAGATGAAAATCGAGGTTTCATATGTACCGGGATGAAAACCGTCACGATAATTGCTCTCTAGTGTGCGAAGCGATGTGGTCCCCACACAGGTGATACGCTTACCTTGTCGGATCGCTTCGTTTAATGTTGAAGCACTTTCTTCTGTGATGGTGTATGTTTCTTCGTGCATATGATGTTCTTCAATCTTTTCGACTTGAACCGGTTTGAATGTCCCAAGACCTACGTGGAGCGTGATGGGAATGATCTGTACACCTTGATTTCTTAAATGTTCAAGCAACTCTTTGGTGAAATGAAGGCCTGCAGTTGGTGCTGCTGCACTCCCTAAATCTTTGGCATAAACCGTTTGATAACGATCTTTATCGAAAAGCTTTTCTGTAATATAGGGAGGTAGTGGCATCGTGCCAAGTCGTTCCAATATTTCAATGAAAAGGCCTTCATAATGCATTCTAAAAAGGCGTATTCCTTCTTCTTTGACCCCGATGCATTCCGCTTTTAAGAGGTTAGAAAACAAGACGATAGAACCCACTTTAATACGGCGGGCAGGTTTCGTCATCGCTTCCCAAATGTTGGGTTCAACCTCTTTAAGCAAGAGCACTTCAATCACAGCATCCGTTTCTTCTTTAAGACCGAGTAAACGAGCAGGTATGACTTTCGTATCGTTGATCACGAGCACATCTTGGGGTGTCAAGAAAGAAACGATATCATAAAAATGGTGATGGCTGATCGACATATTTTTTCTGTCGAGGACCATCAACCGTGAATGATCGCGCTTTTCACTGGGATGCTGTGCAATGCGATCTTTGGGAAGATAAAAATCAAAATCATTTACTTTCATCATCAAAAAGTCCTTTGTAATATTTAATGCCTAATGCTTCATAGGCTTTTTGGGTTGCAACACGACCCCGTGCTGTGCGTTTGATGTAGCCTTCCATGAGTAGATAGGGTTCATACACGTCTTCAACCGTCGTGATTTCTTCACTGATGGTGGCTGAAATCGACTCAATACCAACCGGACCACCACCAAATTTTTCGACGATACTTCTTAGATAACGATAATCCGTATGATCAAGTCCATTTTCATCGATGCCTAATTTTCGAAGCGCATGATTGGTAATGTTGTCGGTGATATGTCCATCGCCAATGATTTCTGCGAAATCTCTGACACGACGAAAAAGCCGGTTTGCAATACGTGGTGTACCACGACTGCGTCGTGCAAGCGATGTAATCGCATCCTCTTCAATCTCGTTTTGATAGACTTTAGAGGTGCGTGTGACAATCTTTTTCAAATCTTCAACACCGTAATAGGATAAGCGAAACACGACACCAAAACGATCGCGAAGCGGTGCAGACAAATCACCAAAACGGGTGGTTGCTCCAATCAGGGTAAAGGGTGGTAGATCGATACGAATCGATCTGGAATCATGATCTTTACCGATGACGATATCGAGCACATAATCTTCCATCGCTGAATAAAGTACTTCTTCAACAAAACGAGGAAGGCGATGAATTTCATCGATGAACAAAACATCACCAGGGCTTAAGGAACTCAAAACAGCAGCGAGATCACCGCTTCGTTCAATCGCAGGACCAGATGTCACCTTAATTTGAGTACCAAGCTCATTGGCAATGATTTGAGCAAGTGTTGTCTTTCCTAAACCAGGGGGACCATACAGCAAAATATGATCGAGTGCTTCCTTACGTTTGAGAGCGGCTTTGATGTAGACATCCAGCATTTCTTTGATGTCATCTTGACCGATGTATTGATCCAAACGCTGTGGACGTAAACTCTGATCTTCATCTTCTTTGATCGACATGGCGGTTATAATACGTTCTTTATCCATGATTAACCTACTTTATTAAGAGTTGTAAAGCTTGTTTGATCATTCTTTCTACGGGTTGATCTTGATCGAGTTTCTTCATCACTTTTTTGATTTCAATATGTGAGTAACCGAGGGCTGATAAAGCATCGATAACATCATTTTTATGAGTGGGGATGAGTTCATCATCAGCGTCGATCAATTTACCCTTAAGATCGAGAATGATTTGTTGTGCGCTCTTCGTACCAATTCCAGGGAATTTGGTTAAAAACTTGACATTCCCCTCTTCAATGGCGAGCATGATGTCATGAATTTGATCGGTTGCAAGTAAGGGTAATGCACTCTTCGGTCCGATACCTGAAACGCCGATCAATTTGATAAAGAGTTCTTTCGATTCCAAGGTTCTAAAACCGTAGAGGTTATCAAGGTCTTCTCGCACGTAATGATGGGTATAAATTCGGGTTTGTTCACCCAATTGATAATTATAAGGATTAGGGGCAATGATCAAATAACCGATGCCCTGATTTTCAATCACTACATAACTGGGTTTAATCTCTTTGATAATGCCTTCGATGTATGCGTACATGCGGGTTCACCTACTTACATGATTAGTCCTTATTATATCATAAAACATGGGATTTTTTAAACGTTCAACGTGATTATGTTATAATAATTTTAGGACGTGATGTGCATGTTGAAACTTGAATATGTCAAGTCATTTGAAGCCGATTTAAAACAACTTTTAGCCATCGATAAAAAATATACGCCGATCCAGAAAAAACTGGCGGCTGTTTTGCGTTCACTCAATCCAAATCTCCAAAAATTGCAGGGACATGTGGATGAAATCAACACACTATTTATTCAAAAATCACTACAAATCAACCGTCATTACGCTGAAAATATGGATCATTATCAGCGTTCATTAAATGTTTTAATCCAAAAAAATCAGGATGAAATCGAGAAAAGCAAGAAATTAAAGCACCAACAGACGCACGATTTAAACGTCAATTTGAAAGCACAACTCGAAACCATTGACGAAAAACTCGTGCAAATCAATATCGATGCAAACGACAAACTTGAAAAAGCTGATCAAGCATTGAAGCGTGAATTAGCTCAGATCTACAAGATCATGCAAGACGCACGAAAAATCTATCAGGAGACGACACAGCGCATCGAACTTGAAAAAGGTGAATCTACTGAGCTTTACTTAAAGCGCTACGAACAGTCTGTCCTTGAATTTGATATGAAAGAAGAGCAGTTCAACCTTCAGATGAATGAAAGACGTCAACTGATTAAAGATGAGGCACAACAAGCTTCTAAAATCAATGATGGATCGTATTTGACCATCAAGAATACTTATTCGCAACTTTCCATTTCATTGAATAAAAAGATCAATGAGTTGAAGAAAAAATATCAAAATGCTTTAGCAACACTTGAAAAAGAACATCAAGATCGTGTAAAACCTCTTCTACAAGCTATTGAAGATTTAAAGATTAACTACCAAGATGCACAGCGTAGATCACTTCAATCGTATACCGAAAAGATGTCATCACTCAATGTGATTTTTGATGTACAAAAATCAGCCTATGAATCCAAGAAAGATCGCATTATTCATGAAGGCAATGATGCCATTACACTTTTAAACTCCAAACTTTCAACCTTTAAAGAAACGACACAAAAAGATAAACTCAGCAAAGCTCGCGAGCTTCGTGATGAAATCAAGTCACTTGAAGATGAAAAAACTCAAGCGGATAAGAATAAAGCTTTAAATCAAATGCTCAATCAGTTCGATAATGAGTTGAATAAGCAAATTTTAAGAACCAATCGCGACATTATCAATAAGAAAAAAGAAACACAAAAGAAACTCTTTGAACTCGATCAGAAACATTTGCGTGAAATCAATGAATGGCGCCTTAAAAAAATACTCTATGAGTATGAGAAAAAACAAGATTTCACCAAAATTGATCTCAACTATAACCACAATCTTTCAGCATCTGAACTGATGCTCAAATCGGAAGAACTTACCTACACGTATCAAAAAGATATGCTTCTTCAGCAGCATAACATGGACCTTCTTCCCCTTGAATTCCAACTATCGATTGCCGCTGCTGTCCAAGAGCGTGAACTCAATCTTCTCGCCAATGATGCCCATGTCACCATCGCTTCTTTTAAGCATGCTGAAGCGCTATTAGACTTTGAACTCAAGAAAGAGATGATCGTGATTGTACGCGATCGAAACATCGAAAAAACACGCTATGAAGCGGATTTACGCGTCCTTAATGCCTCCACACAACTTGAACTTGAAAAAGAAAAAATTAAACGTGATTATACACTCGCCGAACAAGAACTCAGAACAGAGTTGCAACATGCCCTTTACAATAAACAGAAACAAGCGATTGAAATGGAAAGAAAAGATCAGATCAATTCACTCGACTTAGAAAAAGAAATCATCTATCTCGAGAATAAAAATACTCTTGAGAGCATGAAGCGAGCTGCCCTAAGCGAAGAATATAAGCGCATCTTTATTGTTAACGAAGGTCGTTATAAGCATCAACAACGCATGAGCAACGAAAAAGCAACAAGACTCCTTTCAACGTATAAAAATGAACTTGAAAACAACCAGATGCGAACCGAAAACTTCTTTGAAATCCTCTATATGTTTTATCAAACCGATCGCTTCTTTAAAGATACGATCACTGAACTTTATCATCTACCCTCACATCCTGAAGTCTTCAAAGGTGTGATCGGATTAGTCAAAAAACAAACGGAAGATTTTTTAAAATCGTTTGTGACAATCATCGAAGACTATCAGCGTCTTGACCAAGATTTTTACATCAAAAAAATAGATGACATGACCGGTTACAAGTACATGCTCAAGCATGAAGATATGATGAACTATTATGATGCTGAAACTCAAAAAGTGAAGAGCAAAATCAACGCGATTCTAGATGACATCAAAGGTATTGAAGAACAATTTTTCTTAACTCAAGGTGATCTTGAACGCAATCAACTCGCGATCTCACAGTTACAAAAGAGTATCGAATTAACCAAACATCAAGAAAAGACAGAAACAAAGCATCACGATATCAAAGAATATCAAAAAGAGATTTCCAATCGTGAACACGAGATCAAACGGATCAAGCAACGCCTTACCCGACTTCAAAAAACGATGGATCAAAAGCATTTACAAGTGAGTCCCCTTGACATTGAAATCGAACGCATCAAGAAAAAACAGGCTGATGAAGAAAAAATTATGGAAGATAATAAGCGCAAAGAGGGAGCTCTCTTCTACCGCTATTTGACCAAGAATCAACACATTTATGAAAAATTAACTCACGATATCAGAATGTATCATGAAGCGTTAATGCATTATTATCATACCCTCTTCGATGAAGTATATGTTAGCGATGCCTTCTTAAAAGAAAAAGAAAAAACACTGCTTGTTTCACTGACCACCTTTGAAAAACAAATCATCGAACGTCACCAAGGTTTGATGAATGTGATGCTTGCTTTCTACAAGAAAAACAAGAAAGAACAATATCAATTGACGCTCGGTTTCAAAAAGTCAACGCTATCATTAATCAGAGGTTTAAACACCAATCATGCACGGCAGCTAGACGATCTCAACCATGATGCGAATAAGCAGCAAACGGATATGACGCAGCAAGCACAAACCATCCGTATGAAAGCCAAGAAACAGGCTGAACTTGGTCGCATGATGTATAAAAAATCACTGATGATCGATCAGAATACGTTAAAAGTGTTAGAAAAACGACTATCTGAAAATCTTTTACATCGTGAGGAAGAGCTTAAACTCATTCATGAGAATCAAAATCAAACCGCTCAACAGTACAATCATGAGCATGAACTCAACGTACAAGAGATTCAAAAAGAAGCGGAGAAATCATTGTTGGCTTTGGATCAAACCATCCAGAATGCTATTAAAAATCACACATCATTGGATGAATCCGTGATGAATAAAAATGAAGCCATACTTGCAAAATATCAAATCAACCATGAAAAGAGCTTGACCTCGCTTAAACAAAAGACCATGCATATCGAAGAAGTTATCTCAAAATTAACACGGGCTCAGCAAGAGCGCTTGAGTGAAGAAAAAATTATATTCAAGCGCATGAATATGAAACGTGAACATGAGTTAAAGAACATTCAAGAACATATGGAACGTTTCAACAGACAGACTAAACGCAGTCAAAACCTCGCATTAAGTAAAGAGTTTTTGTTGCTCAGAAAGACGCATCATTCAAAAATGAAGATGCTACATCTCAACTAGGAGGGAAACCTCCTTTTTTGATAAAAAAAATAGGAAACCATGTTCCCTATTCGATAAATTCAAATTCATACGTGAAGATGCGCACCGTATCATGATTTTTCGCGCCTTCTTTGCGTAAAGCTTCATCAATGCCCATACTTCTTAATTGGCGTGCAAACCGTTTAACCGCTTCTTCTTTCGCAAAATCAGTGCGATCAAAGATCAATTTCAATTTGGTACCCGTTAAATCATAGGAACCATCAGGTTGTTTGGTGATGATGAAATCAGGTTCTTCAGCTTCAAGGGTATAGTTTCTCACATAAAGAGGTGTCTTTTCTTCGACTTTAGGAGCCTCTTTGAGCGTTTCTAAGGTCTTGTAGAGAAGTAGATCGATATCTTTACGCTGATGGGCAGAAATGACCATCAGAGGGGCTTGGATGTTCTTTTTTAAAACGTCAAGTTTTTCCTCATTGCCCGGTATATCGACTTTATTTGCGACCACAATTTGTGGACGCTTAAGAAGTTCTTCATCATACATTTCGAGTTCATGGTTGATCTTTAAGTAATCCTCATAAGGATTATCACGTGTCAAATCGACGACATGAAGGAAAATGCGACAGCGTTCGATATGCTTTAAGAAGCGAATGCCTAATCCTAAACCGAGGTGTGCGTTTTCGATTAAACCGGGTAAATCGGCTAAAACGAACGAGGAATCACCCACTTCAACCATTCCTAAGTTCGGGTGTAGTGTTGTAAAGGGGTATTCTGCAATTTTAGGTTTAGCATTGGATACGACGGATAGAATGGTTGATTTACCCACTGAAGGGTATCCGATCAATCCAACATCAGCCAGCACTTTAAGTTCAACAACAATCTTGCGATGCACACCGGGGTCACCATTTTCCGCATAATCGGGTGCCGGGTTTCTGTGGGTCGCAAACGCGATGTTTCCACGTCCCCCTTTACCGCCTTGTGCGACGATGAGTTCTTCACCGTGTTTGGTAATCTCACCAATTTTCATGGATTTATCTTCGGTATAGACGACGGTTCCCAAAGGAACTTTGACATAGGTATCATCAGCCCATGCACCGTGTTGGCCTTTGGTACGTCCTCTTTCACCGGGTTTAGCTTTGATATGACGCATGTATCTTAGATCGATCAGTGTGGATTTACCTTCATCACCGACGAAGATGACCGAACCACCGTTTCCACCATTTCCACCCCATGGACCACCGAGTTCCACATATTTTTCACGGCGAAAAACAGCGACACCGTCACCGCCTTTACCACCGTAGACTTCTACTGTAATTTCATCAACAAACATGGACGTTCCTTCACTTTCTTAGAGAGAAAAAAAGGATAACTGGCGTTATCCTTCGTAAACTGACACTTGTGTACGATCTCTACCGAGTCTTTCATATTTCACGACGCCGGTCACCATGGCAAACAATGTATCATCGGAACCACGTCCGACATTAGCGCCTGGATGGATCTTGGTACCGCGTTGGCGGTAGATAATGGATCCTGCAGTAGCAAATTGTCCATCAGACAACTTCATACCAAGACGCTGAGCGTGGGAGTCGCGACCGTTACGGGATGAACCAGTACCTTTTTTCGATGCGAATAACTGTATATTCAATTTGAACATGTTATCCCTCCTTCTGATTTTTCATATATTTTGGATATTGTTTTTCTAAGTCATGCAGGGCACTTGCTAAATTCTCAAGTAATGTTTCAATGATCATATTTTGTTCCTTGAGAACAAGTTTGAAATACCCTTCATCAATCGTTAAATCAATCAAATGATTTAACTTGAAATGCTCAATCGCATTGGCGGTTAAAAGCGTTGCTGTTGAAACCGCTGCACAGACAATGTCGTGTCCGGAATGCTTGTATTGGGCATGTCCACTGACGGTCATCGTATGAATACGACCGTCTTTTTTAAGGACTTTCGCGGTAATCATATGACGTTACGCGTTGATCGATTCGACAACGAGCTTGGTGTATGATTGGCGATGACCTTGCTTACGGCGATAATTCTTTCTGACCTTGTACTTGAAAACGATGATCTTGGGACCACGTCCGTGTTTAAGTACTTTGGCAACCACCTTTGCGCCGTCGACGGTTGGCGTTCCAATAACGGTTTGTTCGCCACCGAGTGCTAAAACTTCGGTGAATTCATAGTTTTCGCCTGCTTCAACATCTAGTTTTTCAACGTAGATTTCTTGACCAACTTCAACTTTGACTTGTTTACCACCAGTTTTAATAACTGCATACATGTTGCTACACCTCCTTATAGATTTGAAGACACACTATCAAGGTAGCCTTGTGGCGTTTAGAACCTGTCCTATGTGGTACAACATAGATATTTTAGCGTAGTTAGGATGAAAAGTCAATCAAAAAAGAAGGCAAAATAGGGGAAAAATCAGTGTTTTTCGTCTTTTAGCTTGCACTTTCTGTGGTTTGTTCATCCGGCGTCTTTTTTTCGGGTTTTTTGAAGAGATTTGCAATTTTTTTGGGTAAAATCATCAGTGCATCACCGACGACTTGTGGCATCATACCAGCTGCTTCAAGAAGCGCTGTCCGACGTATTTCTTCTTTGGTGATCTCTTTGGCATCACTGAATAAGAATTTTCTCGTGACGATACCGATTCTTAAGGTGAGTAATGCGTTGGAAATGCCTTGTGTGACAGAAGATAACACGGGTTTAATAAAAGGAATCTCAGAGAGCGTGTTCACGGTTGAAGTGGGCATTAATTCCGTAATATCCATGTTTTCTAACCCTTCAGCGATGAGTGCTGTGGTGAAAACGTTGATGGTCAGTTTGGCTAAATGACTCATCGAGGGACGAAAACCACACATGACCACAAGTTCTTTAATCATCTTAAGGTTGACAACAACGACTGTGAAAAAATCAAGGCGACCATTTTGTGAAATGGCGGTCGATAGCATGACGGTTTTCGCGTTCTTTCGAATGACTTGATTCATGCTCTTTTTTACGTGTTGATTGAAGACTTGATTTAAAGCCAGTTTGAGATCTTCGGGATTGCTTTTTAGAGCATCTTTTAAACGAACTTGATCATTTTCAGGTAACGAATCATCGAGTAAAAGACGTTTTGCGACACGACGATGAACCGCATGGTTGATCGTTTTGTTTTCATCTAATGTTGTTTCAACAGAAAATGTCGGTGAGAATAGGATGATATGAACGGGTCTGATGATTAAAAAATAGACGAGCAGAAACGAGACACCATAGAACGCATATTCAACGTACGCATGGATTTGACGGAGCCGTTCACCCACATCGAGGACGGATGATAACAAGATTAAGATGAATAGGAGGATGAAACCAATGGCGATCGCGTACCAAAATACTTTTGTTGTATCTTTTTTCTTCATACGATCCCTTCTTTCTTTATCATGATTATATCATTATTTTGAAAAGTTAGAAGGCATTTAGTGTCTAGATAAGAAACTTTTTTCTTTCTTTGATGGAATAAAATTCATTCTTACCGATGACGATATGATCGATAAGATCGATACCCATCAGTTCTGCTGCTTGCATGAGCTGTTCGGTTGCGAGTATATCTGCTTTGGAGGGCATCGAATCTCCTGTGGGGTGGTTATGAACAAAAAGAACAGCGGATGCGGACAGTTTAACAGCTGTTTTAAAGATCTCACGCGGATGAATGAGGGTTTGATTGATCGTGCCGATAAAGATGGTTTCTTCGGTGATCAATTCACTTTTAGTGTTTAAATAAAGCGTTAGGAAATGTTCTTGCATGAGATGAGAAAGTCGTGCATGGACGTGATGATAGACATCGTAAGCAGACCTTATGACGGTTTTCTCGATTTTTTTTGTTTCAGATAAACGCCTACCGAGTTCAATTGCAGCGATTAAGGTGCATGCTTTCGCTTCCTTAATCCCTGGGATAGTCATCAGTTCAAAGACACTCATCCGTTTTAAATCATCGAGAGAAGACAGATGATAGAGCACCTTTTTTGCCAGATCGATCACCGATTGATGTTCATCACCCGTTCGAAGTAAAATAGCGATCAATTCATCATGTGAAAGTGCTGAAGGTCCTCGTTGCATCAGCCTTTCACGAGGTCTTTCTTCTTTAGGCATTTCTTTAATCAAATACATATAAAAAAACCTCCTCTATCTTATGATAGAAAGAAGGTTTTACATTTACTTTATTCCCATTCAATCGTTCCTGGAGGTTTTGAGGTGATGTCATAGACAATGCGGTTAATCCCTCTGACCTCATTGGTCATCCGGTTTGATATTTTTTGCAAGATTGGGTATGGAATATGTGCAACATCAGCGGTCATTCCATCGATGGAGGTGACAGCTCGAATGACAAGGACATGATCATAGGTGCGCATATCACCCATCACACCCACCGTTTTTAATGGTGTTAAAACGGTAAAATATTGCCAAATGGATTGATCGAGATGATGTCTTTTAATCTCTTCTCGCAAGATAAAGTCTGACTCTTGGACAATACGAATTTTATCTTCAGTGACATCACCGAGGATACGAATCGCTAAACCGGGACCAGGAAAGGGTTGACGTCTAATGATCGATTCTGGTAAACCTAAGGCAAGACCGAGTTCACGCACTTCATCTTTAAAAAGTTTATTCAACGGTTCAATCAGTTTTAATGTCATGTTTTTGGGGAGTCCACCGACGTTATGGTGTGATTTGATGGTTTGAGCGGTTTTAGTCCCCGATTCAATCACGTCAGTATAGAGCGTACCTTGAGCAAGAAACTCAGCATGAGCGAATCGTTTAACCTGTTCTTCAAAGATGCGAATGAACGCTTCTCCGATAATCTTTCGTTTTTCTTCAGGATCACTCACACCTTTTAATAGGTTTAAGAAACGAGCTTTTGCATCGACAGTGATCAGATTCATCTTAAAGCGTTTTGCAAAGGTCTCTTGAACTTCTTCAGCTTCATGAAGCCGTAAAAGACCATGGTCAACAAAGATAGGTGTAAATTGATCACCTAAAATATGATTGAGAAGAGCAGCAACCACGGATGAATCCACGCCACCTGATAAGGCACAGATGACATGACCATCGCCCACGAAATGCTTGATCTCTTTGGTTTTCTCTTCGATAAATTGAGGCATCGACCAAGTCTTTTCAGCCCCACAGATGGCGGTGATGAAGCGATCGATCATGGTGATTCCATATTCTGTATGACGCACTTCAGGATGAAACTGAATACCATAAATCGGTTTATCTTGATGCATCATCATCGCATAGGGCGTTGTTTCAGAAGCGGCGAGTCCGATAAAATCACGAGGAAGTTTGGTCACTTGATCGCCATGACTCATCCACACATTAAAAAGATCGGGTAAACCTTGTGTCAGAGGATTCATGTGTTCAATCCTCATCTCGGTGAGCCCGTATTCTTTTTTATGACTTCCTTCAACAAGACCTCCATGATGATGCGCTAAAAGCTGCATCCCATAACAAATGCCTAACATGGGAAGTTCCGATGCTAATAATCCTTGAGGTAACGTTGGAGCGTTTTGATCATAAACCGAATTCGGTCCACCCGATAAAATGATGCCGAGCAGATTTGAGACATCTTCTTTGTTAAAATCATCGGGATGAATGAGTTCTGCATAAACCCCTAAATCACGAATTCGTCTGACAATCAATTGGTTGTATTGACTACCAAAATCCAACACCAAGATCTTCTTATTCATGGTAATTGGGTGACTCCTGGATGTTATCAACATCATGAGGGTGTGATTCTTTTAAACCAGCATTGGAGATCTTCACAAATTGGGCTTTTTCCTTGAGTTCATGGATGGTTTCACAGCCACAATAACCCATGCCCGAACGAAGACCACCCATCATTTGATGAAGGACATCTTTGATTTCACCCTTGTAAGGAACGGTTGCTTCAATGCCTTCAGGCACCAACTTCTTTAACTCCGTGACACCGCCTTGGAAATAGCGGTCCGAAGATCCTTTTTTCATGGCTGTTAAAGATCCCATACCGATATAACGTTTCACTTCTTTACCATCGATGGTATAAACATCGCCTGGAGTTTCTTTGGTACCCGCTAAAAGACCACCGAGCATGACGCAGTCAGCACCTGCAGCAAGCGCTTTGGTGATATCACCAGACAATTTGATCCCACCATCAGCAATGATCCCAATATCATATTGACGGGTGACTTGATAGACATCATTGATCGCGGTAAGTTGGGGAACACCGACACCTGCTACCACGCGTGTCGTACAGATTGAACCGGGACCGACACCAACCTTGATGGCGGATGCACCTGCATAGATCAAATCAATGGCAGCTTGTCCAGTGACAACGTTGCCACCGATAATATCGAGATTAGGAAACAGAGAGCGAATTTGTTTGATGGTATCTAATACGCCTTTTGAATGACCGTGTGCACTGTCAACCGCGATGATATCGACACCTGCTTCATAGAGTCGGTTGACGCGTTCATATGTATCTTTACCGACACCTACTGCTGCACCTACTCTTAAATGTCCATCGGGATCCAAACAAGCATCTTTGTTTTCAGGTAAAACGGGTTCATGTTTGACTTTCTTCACCATATCCGCTTGTTCATCAATCGATAAATTCTTGTGGATAATACCTAACCCACCCAGTTTAGCGAGAGCAATCGCCATCTGATCTTCGGTCACTGTATCCATCGCTGCTGAAAGTACAGGCACGTTTAACGTAATTTTTTTCGTTAATCGTGTGGTGAGTATGGTATCGATGGGAACCACTTTTGAATAAGATGGGACCAACAAAAGATCATCAAAAGTGTACGCTTCTTTTATTACTTTTCCGTTCATCATACGTTTTACCTCGTTTGTTTTCTATAGTTTATCAAGCCATCATCATTTAATCAAGATGATCTTATGTAAAAAAAGAAAAACATAGCAAGCTATGCTTTTTGTCGTTGGTAGAGAAAAACCCCTGCATAAATGATTTGAAAAAGGATGGCGATGGAAATCACAAAGCCGATGACCCAAAAATCACCTAAAAAGGCATACATGGGCGCGACTTCATGGGGAACTTCTCTTAAAAAGAGATGATTGCTGTCGAGTAAAAAGTTGATCGGATACATGATGGCTGCATAGATCAAGAGAATCAAACTCGATTTTAAAATATCGCGATAGGTGATGCGATAACCGATCACGATCAATAAATAGAGATTACCGAGTAAAAAGAGACTATGGTTTCCAAAATAGTGAATGTATCGAAAATGTGGGAATGTGTAGTTTAAATCAGCAACGATTAAGCTGATAAGCGCACCTGCAATCGCCCATGGGAAAATGATTTTAAAGACTTTTTCAGATTTAAACCATAACGCATAGGCTGTGACATACATGCTGATGGCACAGACACCAAAGGGGAGAAGCGATGTTTGAAATCCACCACCGATAAGTGACCATGTGTAGAATGTCCACTCCATGACAACCATAAGGATGGCAACACTTCGTCTTAAATAGAGATCTATTGTTGGGGAAACCTTTTCTTTAAAGATAATCATCAAAACCAAGAGGGTAATCATTAGAAAGATCGCTAATCCATGAGCCAATCCGAACCATTCAAATCCCAAAAAGCGCTCAGAAAACATGTGTGACACCTCATTTATGGTTTCATTATACGTCATTTTTTAAAAAGCTTATCTACCAATTGAAAAACTGTTGTTGCAGAATGAAGATCCCATATATGAGGTTCAACATTCCCATTCAAAGACTGAAATTCTACGACCTTTATTTGATAAGCCAATCTTGCATTATGGATTGCTGTGCGGTATCGGGGAATGATATGCTTTGAAAATAAAGAGGTATCTGCTTTATCATAAATTGACTGTTTGATTTTTGTGGTTTGAAACGCATCCTCGAGATAAATTTTGTACTGATTGATAAGGCATGCGTCATGAAAAACACGAAAATGATTGATTAACCATACCTCAAAAGCCTTGTTAGAACATGCGATGTAAATGCTCTTATGTTGATTGGCTAAGTCATATGCTCTTTGAACATGTCCTTGCTCAAGAAATAAATCGATATCAAACACAATCCACACGAATGCATACTGATTTTTCCATTCGATGGCAGATTTAACTAAACGATAGGGGTCTTTATTCTCAAATTTGACATGGATAGAATAATACGAGCGTACCTTTTGTTTAAGAAGTGTGAAGTAAACCTTTTCTGTACGTTCACCATTGGTAAGAATCAATACATCATTGGATTTTTTGATGTGGTTTGCACGTCTCATAACATATCATCCATGAATTCAGGTAATGCTTCATAGAAACCTTTCAAGTATTTTTTACTGAAAAGATCGGTTTTTCGGACGTTCTGATAATCTGATAATGAACTTAGGTGACTTTCACCACGTTCATTTTTACTCGCAAAATAAATTTGATCTCTCCGCATCGATTCATCCATCAACATCAGATTATGAGCTGTACTAATCAATTGACCATGTTTACGATTTCTTGTCAATGAATTGAATTGCTTTAGAATATAATCAGCTAAAAGAAAATGTAGTTTTGAATCAAGTTCATCAAGAAGTAAAACCCTACCCTCATCAAGAGATAATAGAATCCAACCTAAATAAAACAATAATTTTTTTGTACCTTCTGAATTGAATCCATCTTGCTTCAAGAGGTAGGTTTCTTTCTTACCTTTAATGACGCCATGTTTGTCATAGATATTAAAAATGGTCTTTAAATCTAAGCGATCTACTCCTTCTGAATTTGCATTGATTTGAGAGGGATAGATTAGTGAAGCATTGAATGTTTTTGTATTCAGTGTACCATCCTTCTCCATGACTCTTTCTTTATAAACTTTAAAATCATGGATTCCCAAATCAGCCATCTGCATGATGCGAAGTGCTTCATCATAATAAGATTTGTTTTTTTGTTCATAAATCATGAATGTATTAACATTTTCTTCAAAAACGATTAAGAGATCTTGAAACCATTTCATCGTATGTTGAATGGCTTTGGATAAATCCTCACTAAATTGATAGTTATTAGCAATCGAAAGAAACAATGTATGTTGATTTAACTTAACCAATTGACTGACCGTTTTTGGAAGCCCCATCAACTGAATACCTTGTTGATCACGCTTGAAAATAAGTGTTAATCGTTCATACCGACGATATAAGTATTCGTTTACGATCGTGAATTCTCTAATCTCGAACCCGTATCGATAAAAAACGTCATGAAAAAGAAATTCAACCTCATACATACTGTTGATTTTCGAGCTATGCTCAAGGAATGCAAATGATTCATTTGATTCAATAATGTTTTGTGGCAGAGTGACTTGAGAAAACAACACCGCTTGCTGCATATAACGCAACCCTTTTAACATGTTGGATTTACCGGATGCATTGGGTCCAAAAATAAGTGCAGATTTGAGCAATTCATTTTCCCCTTTAGGAAGAGGTCCTTCATGAATATAGAACGTATTGAGTTGATCAAATTCTCGATCTTTAGCTGCTTGCATGGATAAGACCGCTTCATCTAGAAATGAGCGATAGTTCTTCACACGAAATTGCACAAGCATGATATGACACCACCTTTAGAAAAATTGTACCATGATGTCTCGAAAAAATCAATCCTTAAAGGCTATATATGCGAAATTAACGCAAATATAGACAACAAGAATCAATCAATAAGTATTTTATTCTCATATTTTGCAATCTGTTTAACATCTTTATCACCACGACCCGATAGATTGATCACGATGATCTCATCCGGTTTCATCTGTTTTGCACGCTTGATTCCTTCAGCTATCGCATGTGAAGATTCGATGGCTGGAATAATCCCTTCCATCTTTGAAAGATAGTGAAAAGCATGAATGGCTTCTTGATCGGTTGCTGAAGTATAGATCACCCGTTTGATGGACTCAAGATACGCATGCTCTGGACCTACACCAGGATAATCAAGTCCTGCTGAGATGGAATAAACCGGTGATATCTCGCCATCATCTTCTAAAAGGACTTTGGTCATCATGCCGTGAATGACACCTGGTTTTCCTAACGTCATGGTTGCTGCATGTTCTTTCGTATGAAGACCACGTCCGGATGCTTCAACACCGATGAGTGTGACCGATGGGTCATCTATAAAGTCTGCAAATGCACCGATGGCATTCGATCCACCACCCACACATGCGATCACCATATCGGGTAGACGTTTCTCCTGTTCGTTTAATTGAGCTTTGATTTCTCTACTGATCACCGATTGAAAATCTTTCACCATCAAAGGATAAGGATGAGGACCCACAGCAGATCCGATTAAATAGAAGGTTGAATCAAGTTCGTTCGCCCACGTCATCAAAGCACTATCGACCGCTTCTTTAAGCGTTTTTAAGCCCAATTCAACGGAAACAACTTTCGCACCTAAAAGTTCCATGCGGTAGACATTGAGCGCTTGTTTTTCAATATCGACTGCACCCATATGAATCTCACAATCCATCTTTAAAAGCGCAGCTGCTGTCGCGGTTGCAACTCCATGTTGCCCAGCCCCTGTTTCTGCAATCAGCTTTGTTTTCCCCATTCTTTTCGCGAGCAATGCTTGACCGAGCACATTATTGATTTTGTGAGCACCGGTATGATTGAGATCCTCGCGCTTCAAATATACCTTTGCACCACCTAAATCCTCTGTCATATTTTTTGCAAAATAGAGCAGTGAAGGACGGTTTGCATAGGTTTTAAGCAAATGATGAAACTCAAAAAGAAACTGTGGATCCTGCTTATACATATCATAAGCCTTTTCAACTTCTTTAACCGCTGTTAAAATCGGTTCTGGGACAAATTGCCCACCAAACATGCCAAACTCCATACGATTTCTCCTTTTCTAGTCTTCGTGGGTTTCGTTTGGATAACAAAAAAAGCGATTCATCGTTGGGACGAATCGCTCGTGGTGCCACCCAAATTTAAGAAAGGTTAGTTTCTTCTTGATCGAATACGCCATCTTGATAGACTTTAATATTCTTGTCCGATAACGGGAACTCCCGGCTCAGGCTACTTTGTTCACCCTGCTTCTCATGAGGCCATTCATCCATAGGATCAACTGCCTGTCTTGCACCATCACAGGCTCGCTCAAGTGATCTTTGACTGGACTACTCTTCTCAATCAACGAATTTACTTATGATTATACACAAGATGTGATGATGAATCAAGGTTCACCCATGATTTCACACCATTAGCAGGTTCGTTTATACTGTTTTTTAATGAAACCGATAAAATGAAGCGAACCTGTGATGATGAGTATCGTGTTTTCAGGCATATCCTTTTTAAGTTTTTCAATAGCATTCATCGGATTTTGAATAAAGAGATAATCTTTTGCGAGAGTAGTTAAATCTTGAAAACGTGGATCCGGGAAAGTTGTGATGACAATTTTTTCACTAAACGTTTTGATGATCTCAAGCATACCTGAAATATCTTTATCACCTAATGCTGAAAATAAGACCCAAATCGGATGATCTTTAAACGTTGTTTTCGCAACATCCTTAAGAGCATCCATCGCATGCGTGTTGTGTGCACCATCGATAAAGATGTGATAATCAATCTCTTCTAAACGTCCGCTCCACAGTGTCTTTTTAAGACCTTTTTGAATGTATGACGTTGAAATGTTGGGAAATAGTTGATGAATTCCTTCAATAGCTAACATCGAATTTAAGACCTGATAAGATCCTTTGAGTGATACATGATAGGTTTCGCCTTTGTAGGTGTAGATGAGGGGGTCATCGGAGATGACATGGGCTAAATCCGTTGTTAAAAAAGTGACATCAACACCTTTCGCATCACAATAACCCTTAAAATAACCGTGAAGTTTTGGATCGACAGCGGTGATCAAGTGGTTGCCTGGTTTTAAAATACCGAGTTTATTAAATGAAATCGATTCTAATGTGTTACCGAGTTGTTTCATATGATCAAAACCGATGGATGCGATGATGGATAAATCGTAGTTTAAGATGTTTGTCGCATCCAATAGACCACCCAATCCCACTTCCATCACCATGACATCAACGTTTTCTTGTTGATAATGGATCATGCTCATCAGCGTCAAGAGCTCAAAAAATGACAATTTTTCACCGTAACGAACGCCAAATTTCTCATTAAACGCATAGATTTGATTAATCAAAGGCAATAAAGCTTCATCTTCGATTTCTTGCATCTGTATGCGGATTCTCTCATTAAAGCGCACCAAATAAGGCGAGGTGTATGTCCCCACCTTATAACCAGCTTCAATGAGTATATGACTTAAATAACTGCAGACCGATCCCTTACCGTTGGTGCCAGCAACGTGAATCTTCTTGATGTTGGATAAATCGAGACCTAAATCTTGATAAGCTTCCCTCATCCGTACAAGATCGGTTTTTGGCTTGAACTTCACCTGAACTTCAAGCCAAGCAACAGCTTCAGTGATGGTATTAAACATAGTTCTTTAGTTTATCGATCACCATCTCATATTGTTTGAGATAGGATTGGTACTTCTCCTTTTCAAGTTGAAGTTTGGCTTCGGGAGCTTTTTGAACAAAGTTCGGATTACCCAAGATTGCTTCACTTCGTTTTATTTCTGTTTCAAGTTGTAACTTCTGTTTGAGAAGCGCTTCTTTTTCCTTTTCAGGATCAATGATATCTTTTTTCATGACATAGAGGACAATCGATTTTCCAACCATCATGATGGTTTCTTCTTGTGCTGATAGATGTTGTTCAAGGATTAATTCACCAGCACTCATAAATTTTTGGAGAATGGTTCGTTGCAATAAAACCTCTTCATAAAGCGATTGATCGTCAACAACGAGGTGAATATCAAGTGGTTTTGTAGGTTGGACATTGTTTTCACTTCTCAAATTGCGAATCTTCGTGATCGCATCCATGATCGCTTGAAATTGCTCAATCTTGATGGTATCCACACGTCCAGCTTTTGGCCACGATGAAATCATGATGGAAGCTTCTTCTGTGATCTCTAGATAAAGTTTTTCGGTAACAAAGGGGATAAAGGGATGCATCATTTTCAACACACTTCTAAGAACATAAAGTAAAACGGCTTGTGTATTGATTCTTAAACGTTGATTTTGGAGGTTAATCTTCGCAATTTCAACATACCAACTCGCAAATTCATCCCAGATGAAATTGTAAAGTGCACGGGATGCTTCACCAAATTCGTATTTTTCATAGTTATAATCGGATTCGATGATGACTTCATGGAGTCGTGAGATGATGTAGTGATCAGCCAACGTCATCGATGAGAAATCCATTTGAACCGATAGATCATCGATATTCATTGTGATAAAACGGGTAATGTTCCACAGTTTGTTGATGAAATTCCATGATGATTCAACCTTTTCTTCTTCATAACGCAAGTCAGCACCGGGGGCAGAGTTGGTTGTAAGAAAATAGCGTAAGGCATCGACACCATATTTTGAGATGACATCCATGGGATCAACACCGTTACCGAGTGATTTGGACATCTTTCGTCCTTCTTTATCCCGGATGAGCCCATGAATGAGCACATGTTTAAAGGGATCGATTCCAGTAAATTCTAAACCTTGGAAGATCATGCGTGCAACCCAGAAGAAGATGATATCATAGCCGGTAACTAAAACATCGGTGGGGTAATAGCGCTTATAATCATCGGAGATGGTCGGCCAACCCAATGTTGAAAAAGGCCATAATGCGGATGAAAACCAAGTATCGAGCACGTCGTCATCTTGAATCCATCCTTCACCAGGAGATTCGACTTGAACTTTCACTTCATCACCGTGATACCATGCAGGAATACGATGACCCCACCAAAGTTGACGCGAAATACACCAGTCTTGGATATCGGTCATCCAGTTCGTAAAAATCTTCTTAAAGCGTGCAGGGAAGAATTCAGCCTCTGATTTTTCAAGTGTCATGCCTGCCAGTTCATCCATCTTGACAAACCATTGTAGCGAGAGACGAGGTTCTACAACGACGCCTGTTCTTTCGGAATATCCGATATTGTTGGTATAATCTTCGATCTTTTCAATGAGATTCAGTTTGTCTAAATCCTTGAGTAAAGCATCGCGACAGATAAATCGTGGCATCCCTTGATATTGAAAAGCCCGTTCATTCATTGTGCCATCTTCATTCATGCAAAGTGGCATGGCCAAATGATGACGCTTCCCAACTTCGAAGTCGTTGGGGTCATGAGCAGGTGTCACTTTCACTACACCACTACCGAAGGTCATATCGACGTAGTCATCGGTGATGATCGGGATGGACACCTTCGTTCCAGGGATGTAGACATGCTGACCAATAACACCTTGATAGCGTGCATCATGGGGATGAACCATCAGGGCTTGGTCACCAAACATCGTTTCAGGACGTGTGGTCGCAATCACCATATAGCCTTGACGATCCGTAAAGGGATAGCGGAAATAATAGAGTTTACCTTGCGTTTCGATATGCTCAACTTCAATATTGGATAAAGCCGTTTTCGCTTCAACGTCCCAGTTGATGATGCGATGTCCACGGTAAATATAGCCTTTGTTATAAAGACTGATAAAAACATGGTTCACCGCACGGTTTAAATCATGATCCAAGGTAAAACGTTCTTTGGTATAATCGAGGGAATTACCTAACGCAGCCCACTGTTTACGAATGTGGTTAGAATACTCGTCTTTCCAATCCCATGCTTGTTTTAAAAAACCTTCACGACCGAGGTGGTAACGGGAAATGCCCTGTTGTTTAAGGCGTTCATCGACTTTTGCTTGCGTTGCAATGCCTGCATGATCCATCCCAGGAAGATAGAGCGCATCAAAACCCATCATCCGTTTCCGTCTGATGATGATATCTTGCAGCGTGTTATCCCAGGCGTGTCCTAAGTGCAGTTTACCGGTGACATTGGGAGGTGGAATCACCACGGTGAAAGGGTTTTTTGAACGATCGCCACTCTCAAAATATCGTGCATTTAACCACGTTTGATAGCGACCTTCTTCAACTTCTTTAAAATCATATTTTGTCTTTAAGTTTGTCATGTTTCCACTCCTTATACTGATCGTGATTTAAAGCATACATCTTGATGGTGATGGGGGTGTGATCAAAGTGATTTCGCACCTCTTCATGGGTATAGATAAAACCTGATTTTTTGATGACGCGTTCAGACTGAGGATTGTTGGTCGCATGTCCACAGAGCACTTTTGTCAGTTCTAAAGTGTCAAAAGCATAATCGAGCACCGCTTCAACCGCCTCAGGCGTATACCCTTTTCCCCAATAGGGTTCGTCGATCACGTAACCCACCTCTTTTTGATTGAGCATGGCGTTATCAAAATTTCTCACATGAAGGCCAATGGTACCGATGAGACGGTCCTCATGTTTCAACGTGATCCCCCAGACTTCGTTTTCTTTGATCATCATCTTTAAGATTTCATAAGACTCTTGAATGGAGTGATGAGGTGCCCATCCCGCCATCGGTCCAATGTTAGGTTTTTTGGCATACGCATAAAAATCATCGACATCGGTGATTTTCAAAGGTCTTAAGATTAAATGTTTGGTTACAAGTGTTTTCATAATCTCCTCTTGAAAAAAGAAAAACGCCCTTAAGCTAAGGACGTTTGATGACGCGGTACCACCTTAGTTCTGGATTGCTCCAGCACTCGAATGCCTTAACGCGGCTGACGGATGATGTTTTGCATCATCAGCTCCAAGGCGACCTTCAGGGTGTCTGCTCAGATTTTCCACCAACCAATCTGTCTCTTTCAATCAGACGTTCCTTACTCTTCCTTTTCTTCGCTTTACTTCTTTATTCTATCACGACTCATGGTTTCCATCAAGTGATTGTCTACGTTTTCGCTTTTGGATACGAAAAACATAGAGGACTAAGTAAATACCTAACGTTAAACCGAGGGTATCGATAAAAAGATCAATAAGTTCAAATGCACGACCGGGGACAAAAATCTGAATGATCTCATCGGTTAATGCAATGCATAGACCGAACATAAACATTCGATAGAAGGGATAATCAATGGTTTTTCGATCGAGATGGATCAAGACACCTAAAATCATAAATTCAACGGCATGTGCGGTCATGCGGATGATGGATTGGAGGGTGATCGCATCGGGCTGAAAGCCAAAGAAACCGAAAATTGAGAGTGCAAGATTGGTCACAAATCCACTCTGTTCGCTGGATATATCAGCAGTCATCAAGGAATTCATGAAAATGATGGCAGTCCAAATGATTAAAAGGATGCGTATCGTTTTGATCTTTTTCATATTAAGTGAGGGTGCTTAAGATGGAGAGAATGACATCAATCGATACTGCAAAATGCAAACCTTCGATGCCTTCACCTAAAACTTCATCGACATAAGACATTGTGTTGATACCGATAAGTTCACCTTTTATGTTGACGAGTGGTCCTCCACTACTTCCTGGATTGATTGCTGCTGAATGTTGAATCATCAATGTATCCATGCCCATACCATCGTTGATGGAACGGTTGATGGAAGAGATTAAGCCAAGATCTACGGTCTCGGGTAAATCTAAAGGATGACCCATCGAAAAAACGACTTGACCCACCCGTAAATCATCAGGATTTGCAAAGTTAACCACGGGTATTGCATGATTTGAGGAAAAACTGATCACCGCAAGATCATGTAAAACGGAGCTGCCATGGATGGTGATCCCACCTTTTGGAATGACCAAGGTTTCAGTGTTTAAGAAAACCTGAAGGGCAATTTTATTTGCTGCATAACCAGAAATGACATGTTCATTGGTTAAAACGTAATAGGTATTCCCCTCTTTTTGGTAGATGACACCGGAACCACTTGTTTCAACATCTGTGCCATTATATGCTTCAATCATCACGACCGATTGCTTGACTTGGTTAATCATTTCGATCATGTTTTCTTCAAGGAGTGTCCAGACATCGATCTCTCTTAAAATGGCATCGATAATCATCTGTTCATCGAGAAGTTGTCCGATTTGAATCCATTTTGCGTAGAGTGTTAACGGTTGATTGGTCCCGATATGAAAGGACATGGGATAAAGAAGAGTTTCATCGATGTACCATCCTCCAAAGACATACCCTGGTTTTGAGGGAATTGATGGTGGTAAAAAAGGATCCATGGTTTCAACGCTTATCGATTCGACAGCGCTTCCTCCATTGGATTCAAAAGTAATCACAAATGGACCATCGTTACTCTGAAAAAGATCACATCCAGTTAGTAACATGATCGAAGAAAAAATAAGGATGATTTTAAGTATATTTTTCATGTTAAGCCTTCTTTATTTGTTCATCTAAGACATAGGCGACGCCAAAGGCGTGTCGCCCTGTGGAAGCCCCAAGCACGCATCCTAAGGGATTCATGGTCACATGGTTTGGGTTCAATCGTTTGGTGATGAGGTCATATCCCTTTTGTGCAACGTCTTCAGATGTGCTGTGTGTGATCATCAGATCAGGAATACGATACCCCTTTGTTTTATGTTCAATGATGCGCACCAGAACTTTCAATTTCTTTTCAAGCGTCCCCATGGGATGCTTATAAATTTCAATGCGATCGTTAATCATGGTCATGATGGGTTTTGTTTTGAACCATTTGGCAAGTTGATACCGTGTTTTCGAGATGCGTGTTGTCCGTCTTAAAAGATCAAGATCGGATAACATAAAGTAGAAATGTATCCGTGGAACAAGTTCATCGAGTTGCCGTTTGATTTCGGCAGCGGATAATCCTTGATTTTTGAGATCGACAGCACGCATGACGAGCAATCCTAAACCACAAGAAATGGCTTTGGAATCCACGATATGTACCTGTTTGGTTTCAAGTTCTTGTTTGGCGATCATGGCTGATTGAATGGTTGATGAAAGATTAGAACCGATACCAATATAGACGATATCATAACCACGCTTAATAAACTTATTAAAAGCATTATGGAAGTCACCGGAGCGAAGACCGGTTGATCGGGCGACTTCTTTCGATTCTTCGACTTTAGAAAAAAGTTCTTCTGTGGTTAAGTCAACACCATCTTTATACACTTCATCTGCAAAGCGTATGAAAAGAGGAATGCTGTGAACATCTTCTTTCAAGGTGTATTCTAGACTTAAATCTGCAGTTGAATCCGTCAGGATCATCACTTTATTCATCCATCTTCACCTGATTTCTCATCTCGAGTTCAATGGCTTCTAAGTTTTCTTTGGTCACAATCGATGTGGTATAAAAAAGAATGGGATTTTTCATCATTTTATTGATGGTTTGTTCCTGTTTGAATTGATGGGTTTTTGGGATTTTATCTTTTTTGGTTGCAATCACCATGACATTCATGTTGTTTTCGATCAAAAATTGATAGGTGAAGAGATCATCATCGGTCGGACCAACTTTAAAATCGATAAGCATACACACCAATTTCAATGTGGGTGATTGCATCATAAAATCTCTAATCATGATGATGAAAGCATCTTGCATCGATTTTGATCGTCTTGCATACCCATAGCCTGGGGCATCGACCAAGTAAAAAGAGTTCTCTAAATTGTAAAAATTGAGGGTGATGGTTTTTCCAGGTGTGTTGGAGACACGCGCTAAATTTTTACGATTGGTCAGTGCATTGATAAATGAACTTTTTCCCACATTGGAACGTCCTAAAAGAAGGATGCTGGGAAGGTCATGTAGACCATCCTTGAGATCGGTAATACTTTTGATGTATTGTGCTTGTTTGATCATCTGTTTCATCCTTTGTTGGAAAAAAAGTAGTCCGAAGACTACTCTACATTATAAACTATTTAAGGGCGATTTGGAAGACATCATTGACATTTTCAACGGGAACGATTTCAAGAGCATCTCTGACTTCTTGAGGGATGTCATCGACATCTTTGATGTTATCCTTTGGAATGATGATGGTTTTTAACCCACTGCGGTGAGCAGCAATCGCTTTTTCTTTAAGTCCACCGATCGGTAAAACGTAACCTCTCAAGGTGATTTCACCGGTCATGCCCACTTCTTTACGAATGAGACGTTGGGTTGCTGCTGAGAAAATAGCGGTTGCCATGGTGATACCAGCAGAGGGACCATCTTTTGGAATCGCACCTTCGGGTACGTGAACGTGGAAATCATTGTTGTTGAATAAATCGTCATCGATATGATACTGTTTTGCTTTTGATTTAACGAAGGATAAAGCGGTCATTGCCGATTCCTTCATCACATCACCAAGTTTACCGGTTAAAACCAGTTTACCGTTACCTTTATAGTAGGTCACTTCAACAGGGAGTGTGTCACCACCAAATGCGGTGTAGGCTAAACCGGTAGCAACCCCAACCTGATCTTGAACATCTGACTGATTGTGGGTATATTTAGGTTTACCGATATAGTCTTCGATGTTTGATATCGAAATATTGACGTGTTCAACCTTCTTCATCAAAATCTGTTTAATCGATTTACGGATGAGTGATCCGATGTAGCGATTAAGCTCACGCACACCAGCTTCTCTCGTGTAATGACGGATGATGTAATAGACAGCATCATCATCAAGGGAGAATTCTTTATCGGTAATACCGTGTGCTTTTAATTGTTTAGGCAGTAAATGTTTGATGGCAATTTTGTGTTTTTCTTGTTCGGTATACGAGGATAGTTCCACGATTTCCATACGGTCGCGTAGGGGTGCTGGCACATTTTCTAAGTAGTTCGCGGTCGTGATGAAAAGGACCTGTGATAAATCATAGGGTTCTTCCAAATAGTGATCGCTAAACTTCGCATTTTGTTCAGGGTCTAACACTTCAAGCATCGCAGAAGCGGGATCACCTTTATAATCACTTGCCATCTTATCGATTTCATCGAGTAAGAAGACAGGGTTTACCGTACCTGCATCGCGCATCCCTTTAATAATTCTTCCGGGAAGGGCACCGATATAGGTTCTTCTGTGACCACGAATCTCTGATTCATCTCTGACGCCACCTAAGGACTGTTTCACGAATTTACGACCTAACGCTTCAGCAATCGAGATGGCCAAAGATGTTTTACCGACCCCTGGGGGACCTGCAAAACAGAGGATGGTCTGTGGATTACGCTTGGTCATAATCTTTACTGCTAAGTATTCGATGATGCGCTCTTTGACGACTTCAAGACCATAGTGTTGTTCATCCAACTTCTTTTGAACTTTTTCAAGGTCATAGTTATCTTTCGATGCCTTTTTCCATGGCAGATCGACGAGTAAATCTAAATAATTTTTAATGATTTGAGATTCAGCCATCGATGCAGGTGTGCTCTGATATTTGTTGAGCTCAGCGAGTGCTTTTTCTTCGATATTTTTCGGCATCTTTGCCGCTAATATTTTTTTGCGGTAGACGTCTATTTCTTCTTCCTTCTTCGCTTTATCACCGAGTTCATTTTGAATGGCTCTCATCTTTTCACGAAGATAGTATTCCTTCTGATTTTCATCGATGGAACGCTTGATTTCATCATTGATTTTTTGTTCGAGATCAACAATCATCTTCTGTTTGTTGATATCTTCAAGTAACATTCTTAAGCGATTATTTAAATGATTTTCTTCAACATACTTATACTTTTGCTGATCCGGTGTTTTCAAGTTGAAGACGATGATGTCGCATACCTTATCTGATGATAAGCCCTGTTGAACTTTTTCTAAGACTTGGTTATTGGGAATCAATATGGTCTGTGCATGGTTAGCGACTTCTTGAACAATCATCTTGATCAACGTGACTTCTTCATCGACATTGCCGGAAATCGTATCATGTTCTTGATATTCGACAACAAAATAAGGGTCGGTTAAGAAATATTCTTTGATCTTCACACGACTCATGACTTGGAGTTTGACTTTATAAGCATCGTTGGGTAACTTGATTTTCATCTGCACTTTAACAAGCGCACCGTAGGCTTCAATATCATCGACAGTGGGCTCTTCAATGAGAGGATTTTTCTGAATCAAGACGATGGCGTAGGATCCGAAGTTCTTTTCCGCTTCTTCAAGTGCCTTGAGGGAGACCTTACGTCCAACTTCAATTCTAAAATCGTTATTGGGGATCGGGACCGTACCGCGGACAACGATAGCGGGTAAGCTTTTTGACATTTCCATGAGGTTTCACATCCTTCTTGTGGTTTCAGTTTAATTATAGCACATCTTTCTTCATTTGCAATCGATAAGCATGAGTGCCAATTCTTTATGGGAAAGAAAGGGACAATTGTCCCTAGGCTTACTTTCTTACAGCGGAATCTAAGATTAATTGATAGGCTTTATTGAGGACAACGTCGTTTTCGAGTGCGGTTTCTGGGATGTATTTCTTGATGTCTTCAACGGGCATATTATAGCGCTTGGAGAGTTCGTCATATTTGGTCACGAGTTCTTCAGAAGTCGCTTTCAAGCCTTCCTTTTTAGCAACCGCTTCAACTACGAGGGTTGTCTTGACGCGTTTGTAGGATTCTTCTTGAAGTTGTTTTTCAAATTGGTCTTTGTTCACACCGGATAAGGATAAGAACATATCGAGTTCAAGACCGTATTGTTTCGCTTGATTGACGACGTTTTCTTTTGCGTGAGCAATCTCTTCATCGACCATCTCTTGTGGAATATCCATCGAAGCTTGTGCTAAGACAGCGTTAATCACCTGTTCAGTGATCGTGTTTTCAGCTTCCGTTTTCTTTTGATCTTCTAAAGTCTTACGGGTGTTCGCTTGAAGTTCAGCAACGGTTGTGACACCTTCTTTATTTAAGGTCTTCACGAATTCATCATTGAGTTCAGCTTCGATCTTGGACTTGACTTCATGAAGTTTGACGTTAAAGACGACCGCTTTTCCAGCTAAATTTTCTGATTGATACTTTTCGGGGAATGTCACATGTAATTGACGTTCATCACCGGGAATCATGCCAATCATTTGTTCTTCAAAGCCGGGAATGAATTGGTTTGATCCAATTTCAAGTGAATAGTTTTCAGCTTTTCCACCTTCAAAAGGAACACCTTCCAATAGACCTTCAAAATCAAAGATAGCTGTATCACCAAAATTGAGTGAACCTTCTTTGGGTTGGAGTTCGGAATTTTGCGTGAGCAAGCTTCTGATTTCTGCTTGGACTTCAGAATCTGAGACATCTGTTTTAATGGTTTTGACTTCAATGCCTTTATATTGACCTAAAGTCACTTCAGGCTTGACAGGAGCAACCAAGGCGACCTGGAAGACTTCACCGCGCTTAATCGCATTAAAATCGACTTCAACTTTGGGTTGACCGACGATTTCATAATCGGGATGTTCTTGTGCTTCGTGCATCTTGTGGTGCAAAACATGGTTTAAAGCATCTTCATAAAGTGATTCAACACCAAATTTAGATTCATAAATGTTTCTGGGGACGTGTCCTTTGCGGAAACCTTTGACTTCAACATCTTTTTGAACATGCTCAAACGCATGGTCAAGTCCGTGTTCAAATTCATGGGGTGTGACATCGAATGTATACTTCACACGGTTAGTACTTAATTTTTCTACGATCATGTGTATTTCTCCTAATTCTTTATCGTTTATAGTTCTGTTATAGACCTTTTCTATTATAACATACTTTTAAATCACACAAAGGAAATTCACTAAACATTGATGTTTTTGTGAAATTGCGTTAAAATGGATTTAAACGAAAGAAGGTTAGAACCAGATGATCACGATTAAAGAAGTCAAAACCTCATTAGATAGTATTCGGTTCACAGAATTTCCGAACAAGATGTATCGGAAAAACCCCTATTATGTCCCTGCATTATCGATGGATGAACATAATGTGTTTAACCCCAAGAAAAACCCTGTTTTTGAATATTGCGAAGCGATCAGATATTTAGCGTATCGCGATGGCAAAATCGTTGGACGTATTGCAGGGATTATCAACCATAAATGGAATGAAGCTTATCAAATCAAAAAAGGACGCTTCACACGTCTTGATATGATTGACGATCTCGAAGTGACCAAAGCGCTCATTCAAAAGGTGACCGACTGGGCGCTTGAAAAAGGGATGGATACCTTGATTGGACCTATCGGCTTTACCGATTTAGACCGTCAAGGAATGCTCGTTGAAGGTTTTGATCAACTCAACATGTTTATCACCATCTATAATGCACCTTATTACATGAAGCATATGGAAGAATTAGGATTTGTTAAAGATGTTGACTGGACTGAAAAGCAGATCAAATGGCCTACTGAAGTCTCTGAAAAGATTAAACGTGGTGCTGAAATTGCACGCAAACGTTATGGTTATGAACTTGTTAAATGTAAAACAAAAAAAGAAGTCTTCAACTATGTTTATGAAGCGTTTGATATGTATAATGTCGCATTCAATGAACTTTATGGTTTCTTTCCTATCACAAGAAAGGTCATGGATTATTATATCAAGCAGATGATCATGATCGTTTCATTAGAGTATTTGTGGTTTGTCTTGGACAAAGAAAAGAAAATCGTTGGCTTCACCATCATCATGCCAAGTTTGGCACTGCCCAATAAGAAATCGAACGGTAAACTCTTCCCCTTCGGCGTCTTTAGACTTTTAAAAGCACTTAAAAAGCATGATGTGATCGATCTTTACTTCATCGCGATTGACCCCAATCATCAAGGACGTGGCATTATTGCTCTCATGTTTGAAGATGGCATCAAGATGGGCATCAGTCATGGTGTTCGATTTGCAGAAACTGGTCCTGAGTTGGAACTGAATGCGAACATTCAAAACCAGTGGAAAGATTTTGATTATGTGCAGCATAAGCGTAGACGTTGCTATACAAAAACGATTCGATAGAAAACAAATGGACACGAATTAACGTGTCCGTTTTTTTTTGGCGAGTAACATGATCGTTGAACATGTTTTGATTCAATAAAACAATTTGTCTTCATGCTGATTATGATGATGTTCATTCGATAGATCTTTTGACCTTCTTTATCATAGAAAAATGAGTTATTTAAACAAGTTCACTGTCTTCATCATTTCTTCACTTTTTTTTGATACCTTTAAGATGAGGTGAATATGATGCAAAAGAAAACGATTATTTGGATTCTTATCATAAGTATAATACTGGTTTTGGGATCGATACTCATATGGGTTTTATTTGACTATCGTGGTAATCAGTATCCGTATTATGTAGGACATATGGTAGGTGGATGGATGATGCCTATGGGTATGATTGGCATGGGTTTCGTATGGTTTGTGGTATTGATGGTCCTCATTCAAATTTTTCAATCTAAAGAAAAGGAACATCAACACGCGATGGATGTTTTGAAAAACCGACTCGCGAAAGGTGAAATTTCAATTGAGGAATATGAACAGTTGAAAAAAGCGATCAGGGGTGAACAGTGATGAAACTCAAAGTCTTTGTTCTATCACTTTTGGTGATCAGTGTCTTTCTGTTTATATCGACTTTAGGGATACTCTATGCTAAGCAAAACAATCCAAACAGCAGTTGGTTCGGTATCAATCAAGTTCCTGAAACACGCGATGAAAAGATGCGTCATGCATATGTGCTTTTTCTTCATACAGATACCTTTGAAAAAAATGAAATAACCGCAGAGCTTGCTCAAATCATCAAAACCATGAAATGGGATACATTATCAGTTAGTGATCTATCTTTAGCTTTTGATGACTGGTGGATGACACGTCTTGAACTGGTCGATTCTTCATACCAAAGACCCTATGTTATGATGCGAAATCGATCGAGCCATTGCTTGAACACATCATATCAAACATCCACATTCATATGGTATTACATCCACTCAACCACCGAAGACCAACACGACATGGACTTACAGTGGATCCATTTTATACACACGATTGATACGGATAGTTTAGAGATTGCAGACATTGAGGTTTTAATTAATGATTTTTGGAGCTCTTGGGTACTTATTGCATAGTTTCATTATCAAATTCGGGGGATTTATCCCTCGTTTTATTTATAATGAAGTTGAGGAGGTGATGCGATGAGAGTACTCATTGTTGAAGATTATCAAAAAATCAACGATTTGCTTGCACATTATTTAAAGCAAGATGGGCATCATGTTGTTCAAACCATGAAAGCATTCGATGCATTGCACATCTTAAAACACCAATCTATCGATGTTATACTCTTGGATCTGATGTTACCAGACATGCAAGGTGAAAATCTGATTAAAATAATCAGAGACTTCACATCGGTATACATCATGGTTATCTCAGCAAAAATTGATGTCGAAGGACGTATCAACACCATTGCTTTAGGTGCAGATGACTACTTGACTAAACCTTTTTCTGTTGAAGAAGTTATGGCACGACTTAAAAATGTTGAAAAACGGTTGACAACATCGGATCAAACCATCTACTCGTTTAATCAAGGACAATTAAAAATTATCTTAGAATCTCGGACCGTGATGGTAGAAGGTCACACCATCAGTTTGACCAAAGATGAATATGATTTGTTCATCTATTTAATTAAACATCCTTCACGTGTATTTTCACGTGATGAACTCATTACATTGGTGCTTTCGCATAGTCAAGCTTATGATCGGGTCATCGATACACACATCAAAGCCATCAGACATAAAATCGATGTCGATCCCTCTCATTCATCATATATCAAAACACATTATGGGATAGGATACCAGTTTGTGGGTCAAAAAGATGCGTAAAATATCCCATACACGTCCATCGCAAATCATGAAACGATGGGTCATCTTGATGATGACTGTTTTAGTTTTAATGAACGTCGTTTTGATCATTTTAGCTAATTTTTTATACAATCGAGATATCAATCGTGAATACACCTCGATGGTTGAATTGATCTCTCATTTAGCTTATTATGAAGATCACACGATGATACAAGCATATTTGGAACATTACGAACATACCCAACATGTTGTTGTCGCTTTTAAAGATGATGAAAATCACATGATTTATCCATCCATCATTGAAGATACATCATTAAGATTTGAACCTGTAATGTATCAAAATCAAGTGGTCGGATACGTGTACATTGATTTTCAAAATTCATTTCTTAATTGGGATTATCTGGTTTTTATTTTCATCTTCAACGGTGTCATGATCCTCATCTATTCATTCATATTATTCTATGTTCATCAAAGTATGCAACGTCTGATGGATACATGGAAGGATGAACTCAGTCATCTTGGAGATTCATCTTACTCGTTTGAAATGGATCTTATTCAAGAAGCACATGATGATCTTGTTAAAACCATGGCACAAATAAAACATACGCAAGATGTATATAATATGCATATTAAACGATTGGCGCATGATATTAAGACACCACTGACTACGAGCATGATCTATCTTGAGGGTTTATTAAATAAACGATGGAGTTATGATGAGAAGATCGCACAAGAGATGATGAATGAACTTCGTGCTATCGATCAGATCGTTCCACAATTTATAACATCAGATGTCCAACAGATCGCTTGTGTGCAAGATCTTTCCATCACCATTAGATCAATGATTCCCCGCTATCGAGAAATTCTAATGACCAAGGCGATTACCATTTCGACAAAACTAGAATCTCTCGAAGTCAAGATATCACATCAAAATCTGCAAACAATTTTAGATCATCTCATCTTTAATGCTTTCTATTATTCAAAACCTAATCAAACCATTTGGATTGAATCCATCGCTCAAACAAGAACATTGATCGTGAAGGATCAAGGGATTGGTATGGATCAAGAGACAATTAACCAACTTACACAAAAGACTTGTCGAGGACCACAAGCAAACCAATATTATGCTAAAGGTACTGGGATGGGTTATATGATTTTGGGCAAATTGATGACTGAAATTCATGCAAACATGCAGATTGAAAGTCAGATTGAACTTGGCACAACCATTACCATTACATTTCCACAAGTATAAAAAAATGCGGAGCGCATTTTTTTATTTTCTTATGTCCAAGACACGATCAGTTCCATTGTGCCCTTGAGATGGATATCATAGACTTCACCGGTTGTGATGAGGTGATCGCCTTTTTTGAGGGGTTCATCATTTAAGGTTCCTGATCCATCAATCACAGAGATGAGTTTGAAATGATTTGATTTGAGTGATAACGCGTTTTTAACTGACCATCTTTCAACGGTGAAGAATGTGTTCGATACATAACGTGTGATCATGGATTCTTTCACACGTAGAATTTTAGGTTGTGGCGTGATATCTTGATGAGGGACGTTGGTGACCTCAATCGATTGTTTGATGTGGAGATCACGTGGTTTTCCTTTGTCATCTTTTCGATCATAATCATAAACGCGATAGGTTGTGTCTGAAGACTGTTGCGTTTCTAAGATGAGTAAACCCTGACCTAAGGCATGAATAGTACCTGATGGTACATAGATGAAATCACCTGCTTTGACTTCCTTTTCAATCAGAAGGTCTTTCCATCGATGATTATCAATCATATTCTTGAGTTCTTCTTTGGATGATGCGGTATGACCATAAATAATCTTAGCACCTGGTTCAGCTTCTAAGACAACCCAGCATTCTGTTTTGCCTAAATCTTTTTCATACGTTAAAGCGTAATCATCCGAAGGATGGACTTGGACGGAGAGATCATCATTGGCATCTAAAATCTTGGTCAGAAGTGGAAAACGTGGTGAAGGCAGATGATTAAAGAGTTCTCGATCTTTCTCGTAGAGATCTTGAAGCGTTCTTCCTTTAAAACGACCATTTTTAATGATCGATGAACCGTTGGGATGCGCAGAGATTGCCCAGCATTCTCCGGTTTTTTCATAGGGAAGATCATAACCAAAGCGTGCATGCAGTTTTTGTCCGCCCCAAATGCGTTCTTTAAAGACAGGTTCTAAAAATAAAATGTCCATGGTCTAGTCACCTCAAGTTTATTATACTTAAAAAAAACAAGAAACCCAAATCGTTCTATATTTTCACATCATGAAAAACGACAAAGGGTCACTTTGTCGTTATATCGATCAATACATGCTCAATTTCATCTTTGATCAGTTGATAACCCTTTGGACTGACATGAAGACCTTCTAAAGTATATAAAGGATTAAAACGACCTGATTCATCCTTGAGTTTTTTGTTTATATCGAGGTATGTCACATCGTTTATGGTTTTCAAGAGGTCATTTAATGCATCAATCTGACCATTGGTTCTTGGTTTAACACTCATCGCATCGAGCATTTCATTGACGGGATAAACACTTTGTAAAAGAATTTTTGTCAATGGAAGATGTTTTCTGATCTCTTGAATGATGTTTTTAATCTGTTGAAAGACATCTTCTGGTGTTGATTTGAGGAGAGCAAAGTCATTGGTACCGATTAAAAGGATAACAACCCTTGGTTTTAATGCATAAACCGATACATCCATCCGTTTTAAGACACCTTCGGTGGTATCACCGCCAATGCCTCTGTTATAGACCAAACGACCTGCAAAAAGCTCATAAACATTGAAATCTTGAGTGATCGAATCGCCTAAAAAGACAATTCCACCTTTGGGGACATGTTCATTCAATTTTTCGAATGTTTGAACCTTGCTATCGTAACCAAATTTAGCGATCAGTTGAAAGAAGGCATGTGATCCAGCCTTTTTTCCTCTTTCATACATCGATAGACTTATGAGTGGGATAATGAGGACTAATAGTCCCATGATGATGTATTCAATCATTAGCGGACATGCGCTTTGATGACGATGCATGCATCATCTAAGCATTTCAGTTTGACGCGTGTAAGTGTTGCGGGGATGATAAATGTTTCAGCATAATGTATGATGTATGGATCAAACGCATCATCGATCGCTTCAATCTGCATTTTCTTACCTGAAACAAGATTAGCCATGTTGACGGAGCCACATGTTTCAATCTCAATTTCATCCGAGAAGGTAAAACGTCTTGTTTCTAAAAATTCACGCTCATGCAATCCTGTTTTTTCTTCCACATCACTTATTTTTTGAATTGCGTTCACCAATTCTTTTTGTACCCATGATGTGGTTCTATCATACTGAAGATTGTTAAACCCGTGTTCGAGATGGACAGGTCGTGGTAAACCGTCTAATCCGACTCTACCCCAGTCCCAGAGCTTAAACGTGAAAATATAGACACACGCACTGATTTCTAAAACGACGGTATTTCTTCCTGAACAATGAATGGTTCCTGCAGGAATTAAGAAATGATCGTGTTTTTTAGCGGGAAAGACGTTCACATATGTGTCTGCAGGAAATAAGAGATCTCCCGTTGAAGCTTTTCTTAAATCGGATTCAAACGCTTGTTGATCAATGTTTTCTTTAAATCCTAGATAGACACTGCCATCCTCTGCAGCATCCAAGATATAATATGACTCATCTTGGGTATAGGTCATACCGAATTTATCCTGAATATATTCGGTTAAAGGATGGACTTGAAGCGAAAGATTGCCACCATCCATGGTGTCAAGAAAGTCAAAACGTATCGGAAATTGTTTTCCAAAACGACCATGCACACGATCACCCATGAAAAGACGAGCTCTGAATTGGACAAGGTCTTGTGCAGGGAGTTCAAAAATGGTTTGACCACAACGTGCCATGATGGAGTTTTCTTCTGGTACCCCATCAAAACTCCATGCATAATTCTTTTCTTTGGGATTTAAATGCATGACTTCTTTCATCCATTGTCCACCCCAAACACCGGGATCAAAATAGGGGACCATACGAAATGGGCGATGGATCAATGAATCCATAATCGATTCAAACACTTTTTTTGTCATCATTTTGGGATGATCAAGGAGGTTATAATCGATGATGTAATCAACCTTTGGATAGAGAACATCTTTGATCCGATCAGCGACGCGCCATTCGACAAAATAACCCCTTTTATACTTTCGCAAAATATCTTCTTTTGGGTTGTGTTTTCTAAAATTAGAAAAACCTTGACGATAGCGAAGTTGTATTTCCCAACGTGTTAAACTAACATGTATTTTGATGTCACCTTCAACGAGAGATGCACCAAAGCCATAAATCACAACCAATCCAGAATGTTCTTTGATCATTTTCTTCACTGATTCAATCCGATCTGATGGATAAAAATCATCAATGGTATGATGACTATAAACACCAAATACGCGATCTTGGGTCAGATTTTTTTCAATCATCTGATCGATCACTACTTCGCTTTTTGCATAATCGTCAATCAACACCACCAATGCTGGATGGAGTGGATCAATGAGATCACGTCTTAGACGGATTAAATCAATGCCTGGATATGTCTCGAAGGTGATGACACCATTTTTAAGCAATTTCAGCTCATCAAGAATAGCTTTTTGAGCATCAAAAAGACCAGTTTGATCTTCCGTGACTGAAATCACGGGCTTTAGATCATATTCAGATTTAAAGTTTAAGTATCTCATCATGTTCATTCCCTTCTTCATCGACCCCTAGAGCAAGCTTGTAGGGATGAAATACTTTTTGTAAATGATAACTTACCAAAACGCCATATAAACCGACAGCAATCAGCAATAGACTGCTATGAATAAACATTAAAAGCAAAACCATCGCAAAACTACCCATCAATTTGATGTTGGTCCATAGATTCATGTTGGCCATAAGCATAACATTTTTAAACAAATGACCGATATTTTTTGTTTTAAATGTGGCGATGACTGGAAAAATATAGATGGTCATCATCATCCACTCATATATTGCAACGACAGCAAACACTGCTAAAATCGCAGATTCGGTATTGAGGGCATAATGATACATCATGTAAATCGGTATTCCGAAGATCACCAAGATGATCCACACCAGTGTGCTTTCTTTCCAGTTTTCTTTCATACTTTTGATGAAAAGAGGAAACACACTGGTGGGTTCTTTGGTTTTTAAGATTTGGGACGCAACGGAAAACATGGCCGTGGTTGATGCCCCAAAGGTGATTAACAAGCCCAAAAAGCTCGCAAAAAGCCAGAGGATGTTGAGAAAAACAATATCCGTAAACTTCTTAAAGAGCTCTTTGATCACGCTTTATTTTTTAATCTTCTTGAATACGAAGAATCCGCCAACACCGACTGCTGCAACGCCGAGAATGACGATGATGAGAAGGGTGACATTGAAGAATGAACCGCTGACTTCAAAACTGTCTGATTCAACGAAAATCACTTTACCTGTACCAGCACCATCAGCTGCTGTTGGATTGTAGAAACGAAGTTCTTCTACTTTACCTTCATTGATGGTCACTGAGTAGTTTGCAAGAACAGAAATGTCATTTTTGGTCACGAAACCTGCTAAGTCTGCTTCATCATAAATGGAATTCCAAATACCATCAATGGCCCAGTCAAGGGATGCATCAACGATTGCTTTGGATTCTTTGAATGTTAATGTCTTTGTGAAACCACCTGATACCACTAATGTTGGAAGTTCAGATGCATCAAAGTCAGCCCAACTTAAGGTTGGTGATAAATTAACGAGAGTTTGATACTTGGTTAAGAAATCATCGAAATCTTTGAATTCATAACTCATCGTGAAAATGCGGTGATAACCTTCAACTTTGGCGTCATGAACGGTGATGAAGTCTGGAGCATTTTCTTCTAACCATGTTTGAATGGCAATCACACCACCATCGATGTGCTTGTCATTGAGGACAGCACCTTTACCTTCTGTTCCAGCAGGATCATCAGGGTTGGTGATCGGTGTGGTGGATAGTGTATCATCCATAACATCCAAAATAATATAACGTGTACCGGAACCATCGATATTAAAGGTGGTTTCAACGGTGATTTCTCCTGGCCAGCATGCATTTAGAACAAATGCAAACGCGAGGAGGACAATCAATGCAAACAACTTTTTCATACTTTTTCTCCCTTTTCTATTTTTTCTATTTCTATTTATGCTTCTTCGCCTAAATACACCACATACTTATTCAGACGTAATGCAATCATCGTAAAAATCAGCACAATGACAAGTAAAATCCATGCCATGGCTGATGCCATGCCCATCGCTTGATCAGCGATCATTTTGTCAAACATGTAATACGCGTAATAGTACGTCGATCTTGAGGGTCCACCACTCGTCATGATGTAGGCTATCGTGAAAACTTGGAATCCACCGATGATCCCCATGATGAAGTTGAAGAAAATCGAAGGTGTCATCAAGGGCAGTGTGATGTATATCGTCTTCTTGATCCAGTTTGCACCATCGATTTCTGCAGACTCATAGAGTGACGTTGGAATATCTTGCATCTGCGCAAGATAGATCACCATGGACCCACCTGCAGACCATAAACCCATGATGATTAATGTTATCTTTGATGTTTCGACAGCTTGATGCCACCTCAAGGGTTCCATGTTGAAGAGTTTATAGATTGGAGCAAGGATTTCATTGACAATCCCAAAGTTCGGTTGGAACAACCATAACCATAGGAGTGTCATCGCAACGATCGATACCACATTCGGTAAATAGAACAAGGTGCGATAGATGCTCATCCCTTTGACCTTATTGTTTAAAAGTAAGGCTAAGCTGACACCTACAACAATCCCGAGCGGAATTGCAATCGCGACGTGATAAAACGTATTACCTAGACTCTTCCAAAAGAGTGCATCATTGGTAAACAAAATCTCATAGTTCGCAAATCCAATGAAGCGAGGGCTTGAGATCATGTCATAATTGGTAAAACTGATGTAAAAAGAGGCAATGATCGGAAACATACCTAAAACAATCAAGCCTAAAAGCCATGGGGATGCAAAGAGATACCCCATCAGATTTTCTTGTCTTTTCAGCTTTTGCATTGAGATTGTTTTAGCCATCATGCACCTCGTTAAGGATTAACTGCGTCATAATTTTGTTTCTTTTGAAGATAGTTTGCCCGCGCTGCAGCTAACGCTTCTGCAGCGGTTTTTGTTCCAGATAATGCTTCGGTATAATAGGGTTGCCAATCGTTTCCGTGCCAAGATGGTGCATAAGGAATGTAAACTTTATCCACCGCATAATCCACTTCAGCGAGTAGTTTTTCTAAGATGGGATTACCTTCGACGTATTCTTCCATCGCAGAGATATGACTCATAATCCATCCATTGACTTGGGCTAAACGTTTTTGAATATCTTTTGACAGTAAGTATTTATAAAACAGGAATGCTCCATCACGTTGGTCATCTTCACCTTTACCATTGTTATACATTTCGATGGAGAATCCACTACCCCAGTTGACGCGACGGCCACCGACAGGAATCGGAATGGGTGCTACCCCGTAGTTAAAGGTTGCACCAGCATCTTTAATGACTTGATAAAGTCCATCGACTTCAACGATCATTGCAACGCGCTGTGAAGCGAACGGGTTGATACCTAACAATTGATTGCCTTCTCCGAAAGTCGTTAGTTGTGTGCGCGTATATTCACTGTTGAAATTCATGATCCATTCTAAGACATCGATATGGGCTTGAGTATTTAAGGTAGGCATCTTGTTTTCATCAAAGAAGTCAAGATTATTTTGCCATAACCAACCGTGATAGGTTGCATTACCATAGGTGGGATCAAATCCGATGCGTGTGAGCTGTCCACCTTCAAGCTTGTCAAACATCTTAGCAACGGTCTTGAGTTGATCCCACGTTTGTGGGACATCAGCTTCGGTTAATCCCTTTTCTGCAAACATGTCTAAGTTGTAATAGAGTACACGTGTGGTTGCAGAAAACGGCATGGCATATAAATCACCTTGATACGTCGCAAAATCCAATTGACTTTGTCTAAATTCATTGACTTCTAGCGGAGCATCGGTGGTATCAGCATCCATGAGATCGCTGATGTTATAGAGCACACCCGATCTTGCACGCGCTTCGACATCATCGATCGTCGATAATCCGATATCAGGTGCTGTGCGCGATGCAACAGCAACGTTGATTTTATCCCAATAATCCCAGAATGAAAAACCTGTTCCTCTGACAAAATAGTCATCTTGACTGGCATTGAAGTCATTGATAATACTTCTCATCCCTGAAAATGACGTGGAACCAACCGGTGACATGTGCCAGAAATCTATCACCACTTTATCGCCAGTATCCTCACCACCACAAGCGATGAGAACGAGTGAAGTGATGAAAATCATCACGACAAGCATCATTTTTTTCATGGTAAACCTCCTATCCTTTTATACCTGTGAAGGTAATCCCTTCAATAAATGATTTCTGTGTAAAGAAGAAAATCACTAACGAAGGTAACATAATCAAGATTGCTGCAGCCATCATGAGATCAAAACGGCCACCATATTGCATTTGAAAAGCTCTTAATCCTAAAGCGAGTGTCCAGTGATCGGGATTACTTAAGAAGATCAGTGGTCCAAAGTAATCGTTCCACGTGCCCATAAAGGTGAAGAGGGCTACGGTGATGATGGCTGGTTTACACAGCGGTAACATGATTTTCAAGAAGATTTGAAAATGATTCGCACCATCGATGATCGCGCTTTCCGATAATTCCTTTGGAATGCCTTTAAAAAACTGGCGTAGGAGGAATATATAGAATGCTGATCCACCACCAAAGAATGCTGGAACGATCAAAGGAAGACGTGTACCCAACCAACCAATTTTGGCATACATGATGTAGGTAGGAATCAAAATGACTTGAATGGGAATCATCATTGTCGATAACATGATGATGAACCATTTGTCACGACCCTTCCAGTTCAACTTGGCAAATGCATAAGCTGCGGTTGTCGCTGAGAAGAGTGTTCCGAACATGACCATTCCCGTGATAAATAAACTGTTTTTTAAATACATCAAGAATGGGATGGCTTGGACAGCGGTCACAAAGTTCATCCACTGAGGATCTTTCGGGAAAAATTGATCGGTTCCCATCAATAACTCAGCGGGTGTTTTCAGTGCGGTAAATAGCATCCACAAAAAAGGAAACATAAACCCAAAACTTAAGAAGATGAGCACAGTGTGAAGCAATATTTTCTTGATCAGATCTTTTTGCCTTTTGTTAAGCCAAGGCTTTTTGACCGTTTCGGTCATGTGCATTCCTCCTTTAGTTGGATGTGGTATCGATTAAGCGAATGAAGCGTGCTCGATAGATGAGATTATTCGACATGTTGTGTTCAAAATTATAGGTATTGGTGTTATAAGAAACTAAGATGTTGGTTGAAGACGATAAATGGGGATGAGCCTTTGCATTATAGGTATACGTTGTGCTTTTGAAAATAGCTTGCTCAGGTGTATGATAGATCTTTTGAGGTTCACCAAAGGGTCCTACCGGTGAATCACCGATGGCAAACGCAACGTGAGGTGTGTTTGTATCATAGGTGAATACTGCAATGTATTTATCCTTATTCTGTCCATGTAAAAGTTGTGAAACGCTCATTTCACATGAGATATGGGGTAATAATGGTTTGGCATCCATCGGATCAGTCACCCATGAGTCTCCATTGAAATATCGCCAGTCATCAAAATGCTCGAAGTCTTCAGGTTTCACGCGAGCTGCAATGAGTTCTCTAAAGCCCATCGTTGTCTTGTAGCCATAGATGTAAATATAACCATCAGGATCCTTCGCACCAGCCTCTACGGTGTTGGAGAGGATTGCACCACCGTAGAGGAACTGGGAAGGTTGCTTATCCAAAAGGAGTGGTGCCATCTTCATGGTGGCATGCTCGTAATCAATCATGTGATTCTTGATCGGTGTCTTAAAGAGTGCGACACCAACCACTCTAAACTGCAAGCCTTCGGGTTGACTGGGGTCACTGTTGATCACCATCGGTAAGAAATAAAGATGATGGTTAATGATGGCACCATCTTGAAGCCAGATCCATGAATGTTCAGGGTCTTTTAATAAAACGGAATGACTGGTTGCATAGATATCACGATATTGCTGATCGTGATCATAAAACTTCACAAGATTTAAACCATATAAGCCTTCAGTGAATGTTTCATCGTTATGATTGCCAATACCTCGTGATGTGGGAACTTGGAATTTATAATAGCGATACTTCGCATTGATGTCGACCTTTTCGAAGTCTCCCATCTTCTTCGCTCTTTCCAAGATGACCCCACGAATCAAGGTATAATCGACCCCATCATTGGATCCAAGGATTTTAAACGCCTTAAACCCTCTCTTTGAGAGAAGTTCTCCTTCTTCACTAAAATAGTTGTAGAACTCAATATGGCTGACATAACGTGGCTTGTAGAGATCAAAGATTAATTCAAGTGATTCTGGATTATATCCTGATAAATAACCGATGTTTTTAACATGTCGATCGTAATACGTAAGATTGGTCACCACCGTACCTGCATCATCAAAACGGGGATCCATCTTATAAAATCCTGCAACACGACCATCTTTTTGCCAGTTGACTTTGAATTCAACCTGTCCATTCTCCATGATACCGAGTGAGTTATTCGGCATCAGATGAGGTTGGTAGCGTCGATGGGTGGTATGATCAGATGTCCCAACAAAAGTATCACCGAAGACAAAGAGTGTCTTTTTCTGCTTTTCTTGGTCAAACCCATCTTTTCCATCTTCGAGATTGAAGGAATAGATCCCATCACCACCGGACCATTGATGATAACGAAGAAACTTATCGGACATCTCATGATCTTCAATCGCGATGTAACCAGTTCCTACACGTAACGTCAGTTCTTCAGATTTATACGCTTCAATGATCAGATGATTGGCATAAAAGACATCTTCTTTCATCACTTCATCATCCACCATATAAAGCACTTTGGAGTGATTACTACTTCTAAAGTCTTCGATGGGATATATTTTATCCAGTTTGATTTCGTTTTTACCTTTGGTCAATTTGACCGATTGAATGATGTCGCCTTTTTTCATGGTTTTCTCCTTATTCCGATTTAACTTCAATGATTTTAATAAAACGTGGATAATAGATTCTTGCATCGGAGAGTGCTCCGAGCTGCGTCGTGTTCACGTTATAGGATATGACGAGTTCACCAGGTTTCGAGAGTGCAGGATGCATTTTTGCATTATAAGTGAATGCACCGCGTAAATGACTGACATCGGTCTGATAAACTTGAACATAATCACCAAATGTGCCATAAGGTGTATCACTGATCGCATAGGATATACGACCCGATGTCGTATTTTCCATGACGACAAGCATGTACTTTCCTTCATAGATGCCTGAGGGGATCTGTGTGACCGATAATTCAGCAGAGACTTGATTTTTTAAACTTGCAACATCTTGGATATCAGCGGTAAAGGTTGTGCCGTTAAAGTATGTCCATGCGTTAAAGTTTAAGATGTCTTCCGGTAAGAATCGACCAACAACAAGATGTCTGCCATGCAAATCTTTGTATCCATAGATGTAGACATAACCATCAATGGCGACATTGTTTAAGAGTCCTGCACCAAAGTAAATCGTGCCACCATCCTGAGTCTTGACCATAAGCGGTGTATCGTGATAGGTTGCATCTTGATAGATGATGCGCTCATCAACAATCGGTGTTTCGATCAGTCCGACGTTATGAACTTTAAAGATTTCACCTTCATCTTTGACAAGAATGGGGAACAGATAGATTTTGTTATTGAGTACAACACCATCTTGAAGCCATAAGCGCGCTGAAAGTTCATTGGCATGCAAGGTCGAGACGGAAGGTGTTGAAGTGATTGATCCGAAGAGAAAGCGTTCATTTTCATCAAAAATCATCACTTTGCCCAATCCGATCACCTGAGCATCATAGGATTCAATCAGGTTTAATTTGATAAAACGTGCGGTTGCATCAAGGGCAAGATCAGCTGTGTAAGGTTCAGCTTGTGAACCACTCGCTTGATTTAAGGTATATTCAGTAGATGGTGTATAGTTTTGTCCATCGATCGATGTTGAGAGGGTTAATCGTTTAGTCCCCATGTTAGGATTGGCATTATCATTCCATAAGGTGATCGATCCAAGTGAAAAGATACCTTTAAGATCGATGATGATTTCAGCTTGTGGTGCATTTGCACGGTAACCTAAGCCCTCGGATGAATCTATGAGTCGAGCTTCTTTCGTTTGTGTGATGGATAGTCCATCACCATCGAGCAAGTTTCTTCCTTGTAAACCGATATAGTGTTCGGGTGTAAAAGGTGACTTAGGGGTAATCCCCAAGATCGGATATTCGAAGGTCAATGCTTCATTTAAAGGTAAAGAGGTATTCATGTAACCGAGTGAATTGTTGATCATGATAGACGTTTTACGAAGGTTATTGTTGGTGTAGACTTCACCGACAAACGTATCAGAGAAAATAAAGCCTACGGTTGATTTCGCTGCACCAATGGTTTCATTGCCATCAGTTAGATTGAAAGTGAAGATGCCATCAGCACCTGTCCACCCGTTGTAGCGTAAGAATTGACGTGTCAGTTCTTCATCTTCTTCGATGATAAAACCTGAAGCTAAAGTTAAACGGATGTCCTGTAGCACGGTATGTTCATCGGTTTTCGGGAAAATAAATCGAATTGCTTTCGCCATACGTCCTCCAAGAATAAAAGGTGATTGATCGGGGCTTGCTTGATTGATGATGCGTGAGTATGATGATCCGTCCAAAGAAACTTCAATGGAAACATATGCTGCATCGGTCAAGAGCTTGATTTCATCGATGGGATAGATAGCATTCAAGCGATAGATGACATGATGGGTACGAATCGATGAGGATTCAAGGGTTAAAGGATTGACATCAACGGGTTTGCAGGGGTTAATGAAATGATCCAAGCGACCTTTGACGACAGAAAAGGGGATTTCGATGGCATCAACGGGAATATGATGTCCCACGATGCGTGCGATATCTGGTGTGCATGTAGGGATTTCGATCTCTTCCTCAGTGGGCTTGTTTTGACAAGCACTGAAAAGAAATGCACCCATGATTAAAAGTATGACCATCCAAGTCTTCATGCCATCACCTGTGTAACCGTTTTCTCTTTAACTATATCATACGAATAAAAAGAAAACAATACATTAACAATACATTTATAATTTTAATAATACATTTTTGCCAAAAAGAAAACCGCAGACTATTTTCTGCGGTAGAAAAGCCGGGTACGATATTCATAATGTGCTGCATTGTAGTAGGTTTCTGTGTACTCAATCAACTTATTTGAAGCATCATAGGCAAACCGTTTTCGTTTGAGTTGCGGGGATTCATCATAGATGTGAAGCAGATTTTTCACGTTTTTAGGTGCAATCACGGCTGAGACAACTTCCTCAAAGAGATTAAAGAAAACTTGTTTGGATGATAAATACTGATAGAGTGAACCATATAAAAATTCTTTTGTGTTTGGAAGCTCGATGACAGGAATCATGTAAGTATCTGAATATAGAATGGGGATGAGGGTTCCTCTGACACGCTGTAAGTTATAAAGCATATCACCTTCTTGAATCTTGAAGATAGAAGCTAAAATCTTATCAGCGGGGATGAGTTTTAATGTCGCATCAATCGTTTTTGAAGGTAGTCCCATTTCATTCATTTCATTGGTAAACGATTGAATGAGTGTAAAATTGGACATGGAACTTTGCGCTTTAAGAACAGTTGTTCCATAGCCAGCGCGTCTGGTTAAGTATTGTTCTTTGACGAGTTGTGCGATGGCTGCTCGAATGGTGACACGGGATACACCATATGTCTCAGAAAGTTCCTTTTCAGAGGGGATAATGTCTCCTTCTTTCCATTCACCCGATTCGATTTTTTGTTTGATCATGTTTCGTATTTGTACATAGAAGGGTTGTTTATCGATCAGATTGATGCCAGGCATCGTCATCACCTCTTTAATACATCAATTGTATCATCATTTAGATACATTTACAATACAATATACGTCAAGAAAACGTCAAGAATGATTGACAGTGTACCCCTCTTTCATGTATTGTGAAGATAGCGAGGTGAGAAAATGGCTTATTATGTAGGCATAGATGGTGGAGGAACAAAAACGAAGGTTGTTGTTATCGATGAGTATGAAAACGTCGTTCATGAAGGTATGTCTGGTCCTTCATCAACCGATACAGTCTCACCTGATGAAACACTTGGCTCTTTTTTTCATGCACTTAAACCATTTTATGAAAGATATCCAAAAGCAACATTTCAAAGTATCTTTATCGGATTAGGTGGAATCGTATCTGAAGAGGATAGTCACGAGGTGGAACATCTCATCAAACGGTTAAAAGGGATTAACGAAAAGACGATTATTCGTGCACGTAATGATATGGAAAACGCACTCTACAGTGGTCTTCTCTTCGAAGAAGGCATCGCCTTAATATGTGGCACTGGTATGGTTGCTTTTGGTAAAAATAAGTATGGCGAAACACATAAAGCGGGGGGATGGGGGTTTAAGGAAGGCGATTTAGGCTCTTCTTATGATTTGGGGATGCGTGCTTTAAGACATGTCATCAAAGCTTTTGATGGACGTGAAGAAAGAACAGCATTTTCAGATGAAGTTGCACGTACTATTGGTATGATAACGACATGTGATTTTGTCAAAATCATGCATAAGAACTATCTGGAGCGCACATGGATTGCATCGTTAGCACCTCTGGTGACGAAGCATTTGCTTCTTAAAGACCCTATTGCAAAACATATCGTTTGGGATGCAACGCAAGAACTGACCAATGCCGTTGAAGCCGTTCAAAAAAAGTTAAACTTGAATACTCCTCAATTGGTGATTGTGGGAAGTCTTGGATATGCAGAAGGTTATCATGAGGTACTTGTTGAAGCACTTCTCAATCGCATCCCTGATTTAGTCATCATCAAACCACAAGTTGATCCTGCTTATGCAGCTGCATGCATGGCTAAACGCTTAATCTAAAAATGAAGGATGCGACAACATCGTTGTGGCATTCTTTTTTTGACTTTTTGTGCTAAAACTTCTATAATGTTAATGGATAGTCACCTGGGGGTTCACATGAAGTCATTCGAACGATTTTTAAAAAGTGGTCTCTACATCGCCATCATCTTTGGTATCACGCTTCTTGCGTGGTCCTTTTATAAGGAAACACCACCTCATGTGTTCAATTTATACAACATGATCGGTGTTTTTGTTTTGATATTGATTAACTCATTTCTTCTTGTAAGTTATCGCAATACGCTTTACACGATACCGATTGCTATCGCCTTTCTTTTTATCATCAATAATTCGACCATTTCATTTGAATCAGTCAATGATATGGGATTTCCATTTATTGCATTTTTCACTGCAATCACAGGTTTTATCATACATTTCATACGCTTTAAACCTCAAATCAAGAGAAAAAGATTTTTTTGGGGTTTTGCACTTATCGCATTATCTTACGTCATACCACTTTTATACACCCCATTTTCAATCAGCAACTTAACTGTTTCGATGATGGGTGTTCTATACTTCGGTCTGTATTTATTTTATTCAAGCACAGTTGAAGGCGATTTAGATTATCTTTTTAAAATCATGATGCTTGCAAACATACTTTTAACAGCTCAAGTTGGATTTTATATCTATCGAGGATATGTATTAAATCCTGAACTTGACTTTTATCATCGCATCTATGCGGGATGGGGTAGAAATTTGGGTTGGGCTAATATCAATGATATGTGTTTCTACATCGCATTAACATTTCCAAGTTACCTCTATTTTATTTTTAAAAAACCACAAACCTATCTTTTATGGTTTCTTATGATCTTACCGACAGCAGTTGTCATATTATCGAAATCACGTGGTGGTATTATCGGATATGTGATTGTTGTGCTAGGTGTGATTGTATTCTTTCTTTTGAGAGGAAATAAGAAACATTTAACGCATGGACTCATCTTTCTTGTTATTACCGGAACAATCGCTTATTTTACAAGAGAAATATTTTACATCTGGTGGGATTTCTTCTTGGATTCTATCGGTGATGATTTAAACACATTCTCAACTGGTCGTATTGATATTTATAAGTTTGGCCTTGATGTATTTAAAAGCAATCCCATCTTTGGAGGAGGATGGCTGTCTATTAATGCATATCCAGGGGGCAATCTTTTTGGAGGTCGAGTGTTTATGTACCATAGCACACTCATCCAAGCTTTGGCAGCCATGGGACTATTCGGGTTTCTTGCACTTCTTCTCCACTACACACAAATCCTAACCTATATCTTTAAACATCCAACACTCGAAAAATTTTTGTTTTTAATCGGTTATTTTGCATCTCAAGTGCATGGACTGATCGACAATGTCCAGTATGCAGTGCCTTATAGCATCTTAATTGTATTATTCCTGTCTATTTTTGAAACCGCACCTCGCCAAACACATTTTGAATCCATCGATTATCGTTATCATCTCATCAAGTCTAATGAAAAGGGAATTTGCTAAATTCCCTTCAGTCTGTAGACAAAGTATCTCAATTCGAGGTACTTTTTTACTTATACCCTATGATTTTTTAAAGAAAATCGTTTTTAACTATATATAAATATATAGTTAAGTGATAAAATGGTGTCAAAAGG